>ERZ1023497.78-NODE-78-length-47436-cov-109.503831_pt1 | contig 47436 bp, 50 predicted proteins | sample MGYA00380543_ERZ1023497 | MGnify/ENA primary metagenome ERZ1023497 (study PRJEB33173, sample SAMEA4830384) | metagenome | study: EMG produced TPA metagenomics assembly of the PRJEB25223 data set... | reverse complement strand
GTGATGAGCGTCGTAAACAAAAGTTAGAACCAGCATATAGTTTCATGATTAGAGTTAGAGTTCCAGGTGGTACGGCTACTGCTGATCAATGGGTTGCGATGGATGATATTTCAACAGAATACGCTAATAACACAATCAAACTTACAACAAGACAAGCGTTTCAATTCCATGGCATCTTGAAAAGAAATTTAAAAAGTTCAATGCAAAGTATCCATCATGCAGTCATGGATTCATTAGCAGCATGTGGTGACGTTAACAGAAACGTCATGTGTAATCCAAATCCTTATCAATCAGGCGTGCACAAAGAAGTAGATACACTTGCTACACAAATAAGTGATCACTTATCACCTCAAACTGGTGCGTATCACGAGATTTGGTTAGACGATGAAAAAATTATCGATACAAAAGAAGAAGTTGAACCAATGTACGGTAAGACATACTTACCAAGAAAATTCAAAATCGGTATCGCTGTACCACCATCAAATGATATTGATGTTTATTCACAAGATATCGGATTGATTGCAGTTATTGAAGATGATCAATTAGTCGGATTTAATGTGACAGTCGGTGGCGGTATGGGTATGACACACGGTGATACGAAGACATACCCTCAAGTAGGACGACTATTAGGCTACTTCCCTAAAGAAGAAGCGGTAGATGTTTGTGAGAAGATTTTAACTATCCAACGTGATTATGGTAATAGAGAAAACAGAAAGAACGCACGATTTAAATATACTGTTGATCGTCTTGGTGTTGATTTTATTCGTGAAGAATTGAATAAACGTTTAGGTTGGGAAATTGAAGAAGCGAAACCATTTGAATTTAAACATAATGGTGATCGATATGGCTGGACTGAAGGAAGCGGAAAATGGCACTTTACATTATTTATTCAAAATGGACGTGTCAAAGATACATCTGACTACAAATTGAAGACAGCACTTAGAGAAATTGCTGAAATTCATACTGGAGACTTCCGTCTAACACCAAACCAGAACTTAATCATTGCCAATGTAGCTAAAAGTAAAAAACAACAAATTCAAAAAATTATTGATAAATACGGAATTACAGATGGTGAACATTACACAGGACTTAGAAGAAATTCAATGGCATGTGTTGCGTTTCCAACGTGTGGTTTAGCGATGGCTGAATCAGAACGTTATCTACCAACACTTATTAATAAAATAGAAGGACTTTTAGATGAAGCAGGATTAAATGAAGAAGAAATAACGATTCGTATGACAGGGTGTCCAAATGGATGTGCAAGACCAGCATTAGCTGAAATTGCATTTATCGGTAAAGCGCCAGGTAAATATAATATGTACCTTGGCGGCGGATTCACTGGAAATCGTTTAAATAAATTATTTAAAGAAAATATTGGTGAAGATGAGATTTTAGAAAGCTTAAAACCAATTCTGATTCAATACGGTAAAGAAAAAAATGATGGAGAACACTTTGGAGACTTTGTTATCCGTAAAGGCATAATTAAAGAAGTGCAATCAGGGCAAGACTTCCATAGTTAATCAGAAAATGGGGTGTAAGAATGGGGAAAGTATTCTTGGTTGGTGCTGGACCGGGCGATCCAGATTTAATAACGGTTAAAGGTATTAAAGCCATTAAACAGTCTAATGTCATATTATATGACCGACTCGTCAATAAAACATTATTAGAATATTCAACTGAAGACACGAGAATGATTTATTGCGGTAAAAGTCCGAATAAGCATTCTTTAACTCAAGATGAAATTAATGAATTGCTCGTAAAACTTTCTCTAGAAGGTTACACCGTAACAAGACTTAAAGGTGGCGATCCATTTATCTTTGGTCGTGGTGGCGAGGAAGCAGAAACATTAAAGAACTATGATATTCCGTTCGAAGTGGTTCCAGGTATTACTGCTGGTGTTGCAGCACCAGCTTATGCTGGTATTCCAGTGACACATAGAGATTATAGTTCATCTGTTGCCTTTATAACAGGTGTTATGAAAGACAGTGTTGATGAAGATGAATATTGGAAACACTTAGCACTAGGACCAGAAACACTTTGTATTTATATGGGTGTAAAGAAGTTGCCTGACATTCAAAAATTATTAGTCAAACACGGTAAAGATATTCAAACACCAGTAGCATTAATTCATTGTGGAACTTCACAGAAACAAGTCACAGTGACAGGGACTTTAGAAGACATCGTAGAGAAATCACATCAAATTACAAACCCTACAATGATTGTTATTGGAGAAGTCGTCAAACTGAGAGATCGCATGAGCTGGTTTGAAGAAGTGGCATCAGAACAGAACGTTCCACAACTTATTTAATAATACTGGAGGGATACAATGATAGGGGTGTTATATGTCAGTCACGGTAGCAGAATTAAAGAAGCGACAGATGAGGCAATTTCTTTTATTGAATCAGTGAAACAGTCTATTGATATACCGTTACAAGAAATTTGTTTCTTAGAATTAGCACAACCAGATATTCATCAAGGCGTTGAAAAGCTTATAGCGAAAGGTGCAACCGAGATATCCGTTATACCCGTATTGTTACTAAGTGCAGGTCACTATTTTAAAGATATACCGAAAGAGATAGATGAAATTAAGGCACAATATCCAGAAGTAACATTTACTTATGGAGAGCCTTTAGGTGTTCAACCAAGATTAACAGCCATTCTTAAAGAACGTATTGAAGAAACGAAAGTCGCGATTCAAGAAGATGCTAAATTACTTGTTGTTGGAAGAGGCAGTTACAATCCGCAAACGAAGATAGATATAACAGCTATAGGTCAAGCTTTATATGAATCGACAGCATTTAAAAATGTAGAAGTGTGTTACTTAGCTGCCTGTGAGCCATCTTTTGAAGAAGCTTTGCAAGATGCATTACATGAAGAATATTCACAAGTATTCATTGCACCGTATCTTTGGTTTACAGGTGTCTTGGAGCGTCACATAGAGCAAACAGCAACAGAACATAATACGAAAAGCGACATCATCGTATGCGAACATTTAGGTCATCATCCATCCATACAAGAAGCATTGAAAGATCGCGTATTAGAAACACTAACGACTCAAACAGTTTAAATATCAGATTAAAGGATGATTTATTGTGGCATACATTCCAATCAATTTAGATTTACAAGATAAAATCGTCAAAGTTATTGGTGGCGGTAAAATTGCTGAACGCAGAGTGAACACACTGATAAATAGTGAAGCATTAATTCATGTTATTTCACCAGAACTTACAGACAATTTAAAGCAGTTTGAAATTGAAAGGAAATTGAAATGGCACAAAAAGGACTTTGAAATATCTGATATAGAACATGTTGATTTTATTATAAATGCCACAAACTCACCAGAAATAACCGATGTCATTAAAGATAATGCCCCTAAACATTGTCTAATCAACATGGTCGGTGATGCACAAGATGGCAATGTGATATTTCCTGGGACATTAAATAGAGGTAAGTTGCAGATAAGCGTCACATCAAATGGTGCAAGCCCAAAGTTAGTGCGTAATATTTTGAAAGATTTAGATCAACAATATTCAGTGGATTATACAGAATATGTAGATTTTTTATATGAATGTCGCACAATCATTAAATCACTAGAAATAGATCAAACAGAAAAAAACCAATTATTAGAGAATATTTTGTCTCATCAATATTTCGATACGATTGAGCAAAATAAATTCATCAATTGGTTGAAACGACAACTTAAATAGAAAGCCAGAGAGGAGTAGCGTATGCGAAAGTTAACGATATTTGCATTAGTAGGTTTTTTAGCACAACTTATAGACGGTTCTCTTGGGATGGGATTTGGTGCAACCTCTTCATCATTACTATTAACTTTTGGAGTGGCACCAGCAATCGCATCTGCAACCATTCATTTTTCAGAAGTGGCAACAACAGCAGCATCAGGACTTTCACATTTAAAGTTTAAAAATGTTGATAAGTCCATCATTCTAAAGCTTGCTTTACCAGGTGCGATAACTGGATTTATCGGTGCGGGTGTATTGAGTAACTTGCACAGTGATTTTATTAAACCATTCATCGCCTTATTCTTATTATCGATGGGGATTTATATTATTTATCAATTTGTATTTAAAAAACAGCAAAACCAACAAGTGAAAGAGGGCAGATTTTCAGCATTATTACTTGTTCCACAAGGTGCAATTGCAGGATTCTTAGATGCAATTGGTGGTGGTGGCTGGGGTCCAGTCAACACACCATTGTTACTATCAAGAAATAAAATTGAACCAAGATATGTTATCGGAACAGTTTCAGCGAGTGAGTTCTTTGTGACAATTTCAACTTCATTAGGATTTATTATCTTCTTAGGTTGGAGTCAAATAAATATTCTACTCGTAGTTGCGTTAGCATTTGGTGGCGTCGTAGCAGCACCATTCTCAGCATGGTTAGTGAAGACTTTACCGGTGTATGTTTTAGCGGTACTTGTCGGTGGCCTGATCATATTTACAAATAGTAGTGTTTTATTAGGTACTTTAATTAGCAGTGAAGCAACAGTCAATATTATAAAAGGTGTTATTATCCTTGCTTGGTTAGGTTTAGTACTATTCACACTTTACCAACATAATAAATTTCCTTTTAATATTCAAAATCAAAAATCAAAAGAAGTAGATCAAATTAATTAATAGGAGTGAATATTGATGGTATCAGCAACTCAAAAGACTAAAGAAACAATCGAAGCTCATGGTGGAGAATTAATTAATCGCCAAGTAACAGGTCAAGAAAGAGCAGAACTTATTGAAGCGGCACAATCATATCCTAAATTAACATTAAATCCTTGGAGTCTATCAGATTTAGAATTAATCGCAATTGGTGGTTTCAGTCCACTGACGGGATTTTTAGGTGAAAAAGATTATATCAGTGTCGTTGAAAATCTACGTCTAGAAAACGGACTTGTATGGAGTATTCCAATTACATTACCGGTTACTGAAGAAGAAGCAAACAACTATGAAATAGGTTCAGACATCGCTTTATATGGTGAAGACAATCATTTATATGGTGTGTTAAAGCTTGAAGAGAAATATACGTATGATAAAGCTAAAGAAGCTCAAAATGTATACGGAACAACAGATGTGGATCACCCAGGTGTGAAACGTGTATATGAAAAAGGTAATGTTTATTTAGCTGGTCCAATTCAATTAGTTGATCGACCAAAACATGATGAATTTAGTGATTTCCATTTAGATCCAAGTGAAACACGTGAATTATTTAAAGAATTAGGATGGAAAACAGTTGTAGGTTTCCAAACGAGAAACCCAGTTCATCGTGCGCATGAATATATTCAAAAAATAGCGCTTGAATCAGTTGATGGATTATTATTAAATCCTTTAGTTGGTGAAACGAAGTCTGATGATATTTCAGCTGAAATAAGAATGGAAAGTTATCAAGTTATCTTGAAACATTATTACCCAGAAGAAAGAACACGTCTTGTGATTTATCCAGCAGCAATGAGATATGCTGGCCCACGTGAAGCTATTTTACATGCATTAGTACGTAAGAATTATGGCTGTACACACTTTATCGTCGGTCGTGACCATGCAGGTGTCGGTGACTACTATGGTACATATGACGCACAAGAATTAATTTCACAATATGAAAATGAAATTGGCATTCAAATCTTTAAATTTGAACATGCATTCTTCTGTACAGTTTGTGACAACATGACAACAGCTAAGACATGTCCTCATGACAAATCAAATCATGTTCATTTAAGTGGAACAAAAGTAAGAGAGAAACTTCGTAACGGTGAACAATTACCAAAAGAATTCTCAAGACCAGAAGTAGCAGATGTATTAATTAAAGGTTTAAGACAAAATTAATTTCTTTAGGAGTGGAATAATGAGCGCGTCAACAAATATTACATGGCATGATTCTGAAGTAACAAAAGCACAAAGACAAGAACGTAACGGTCATAAAAGTGTTGTGATTTGGTTTACTGGATTATCAGGATCAGGTAAATCAACAATATCTGTAGCATTAGAAAAAGCACTATTTGAACAAAATATCACGTCATATCGTTTAGATGGAGATAACATTCGTCATGGATTAAACCAAAATCTTGGATTCAGTCCAGAAGATCGAAAAGAAAATATCCGTCGTATCGGTGAAGTTGGTAAATTAATGGTAGATGCTGGTGTTGTCACAATGACAGCATTCATTTCACCATATGAAGAAGACCGTAATACAGTTAGAGATATCCTTGAAGACGGTGAATTCATCGAAGTCTACACTAAATGTAGTTTAGACGAGTGTGAATCAAGAGATCCAAAAGGACTGTATAAGAAAGCAAGAAGCGGTGAAATTAAAGAATTCACTGGCATTAATGCACCATATGAAGAACCATCAAACCCTGAAATAATCATTGATACAGAAAACGAAAGTGTAGAAGAATCTGTAGAGAAAATCGTTGCATACTTAAAAGAAAATCAATATTTATAATGATAAAGCTCACAACGCTAGCTAGTGTTGTGAGCTTTTTGTATTGTGGTGGAGTGCTTATGAACAAGTTTAGCAAGAAGTGTTCATAAGGCTGTCAGTATTTACAATTTTTAAGAGTTTTTTAAATAAAGTAGCCGTTACAAGCAGTTTTGCCCAAAGGTGCAAATATTGGTGCGAATAAAAATAACAAAAGCGCGGGGTATGCATTGCTACCTCGCGCTTTTACTTATTTGTCTTCTTGACTTGGTATTGGGAAATACTTATATATCTCTCCAGTTTTAATAGCGTTACTGATATTTGCTAACCATTCATAATATACTTTTGATTCTTCTAATTGTGTATGAATGGCGATTGCTTCTTCTTTAGTTTCTTCATCGACATCATCTGCGTCTATGATTTTTTGTAGTAAGATTTCTGCGTCTTTAACAGAATCCATATTAATAGAAATTTCTCGATCCCATTTTCTTGAGAAAAAGTTATTAAAGAAGATAAAGAAGTCTTTTTCAGCGATGAAATGTTGTTTTCTACTTCCTCTTGTAAATTGTTGTTTGACGATATCAAATTCTTGTAGTTTCTTAACACCAGCACTCATGCTTGGTTTGCTCATTTGAAGTTGTTCACGCATTTCATCTAGTGTCATACTACCTTCAAATACCATCGTCCCGTATAAATTTCCGACACTTCGATTAATACCATATAAATCCATCGTTTCTCCAATACCGTTAATCACGATGTCTTTAGCTTGGTCTAGTTGTTTTTTGTAGTTATCTGAACGTACCACTACATACACCTCCAATAGTTACCTTAATTGTACCATGAATCCTTTTACATTGTAGTTGCTTTTCCATTACTTGTCTATTTGAAATACCTATTAAAAACAAATCATAAATGAACTTTGGAAATTTGACGCCTTTCATAATTCTATGCTAACATAAAATCTGTAAAGTTCGTTAAATAAAAATTTAACAAAGTTAACGGAGGTATTTTGAATGGGATATATAGAGCATTTATCTAGACGTCAATTTATAAATGGTGAGTGGGTAGAAGCTTCTAATAAAGCGACTCGCGAGATTGTGAATCCATATAATCAAGAAGTTGTGAATTCAGTAGCAGAAGGTACAGAAGAAGATGCTGAAAAAGCAATTTTAGCAGCTAGACAGTCATTTGAAGCTGGTGAATGGTCAGGTGAAACGACTGAAAATAGAAGTCGTAAAGTTAGAGAAATTGCAGATTTAATTAAAGAACATAAAGAAGAACTAGCGGAACTTGAAACATTAGATACTGGTAAGACATTAGAAGAATCATATGCAGATATGGATGATATTCATAATGTATTTATGTATTTTGCAGGTTTAGCAGGACATGATGGTGGTGAAATTATTGATTCCCCAATACCTCATTCAGAAAGTAAATTAGTAAAAGAACCTGTAGGCGTTGTGACTCAAATTACGCCGTGGAATTATCCGCTACTTCAAGCTTCATGGAAAATAGCACCTGCTCTTGTAACAGGTTGTTCGTTAGTTATGAAACCAAGTGAAATTACGCCATTAACAACAATTCGTGTATTTGAATTAATGGAACAAGTTGGATTTCCTAACGGTGTCATCAATCTTGTACTAGGTAAAGGTTCTGAAGTTGGTGAAGTATTAGCATCTCATAAAGAAGTCGATCTCGTTTCATTTACAGGTGGTATTCAAACAGGTAAGCATATTATGAAACGTGCAGCAGACAATGTAACGAATATTGCATTAGAACTAGGTGGCAAGAATCCGAATATTATTTTCGATGATGCAGATTTTGATTTAGCGATTGATCAAGCATTAAATGGTGGCTATTTCCATGCCGGTCAAGTTTGTTCAGCAGGATCACGAATTATCGTCCATAACGATATTAAAGATAAATTTGAAAAAGCTTTAGTTGAACGTGTTAATAAAATTAAAATCGGTAATGGTTTTGATGAAACAACTGAGATGGGACCATTAATTTCAGGAGAACACCGCGATAAAGTTGAAAAATATATAGAAGTTGCGAAAGAAGAAGGTACGACAATTGCTGCTGGTGGTAAACGACCAGACAGAGCAGACTTACAAGATGGTTTCTTCTTTGAACCAACTGTCATTACAAACTGTGATACATCTATGAGAATAGTACAAGAAGAAGTATTTGGACCTGTCGTAACAATTGAAGGGTTCTCTAATGAACAAGAAGCGATTGAATTAGCGAATGATTCTATTTATGGACTCGCAGGCGGCGTATTTACGCAAGATATTGCTAAAGCTAATCGTGTAGCCAATAAATTGAAAATGGGTACAGTTTGGATTAATGACTTCCATCCATATTTTGCACAAGCACCATGGGGTGGATATAAACAATCTGGTATTGGTAGAGAATTAGGTAAAGAAGGATTAGAAGAATATTTAATTTCTAAACATATTTATACAAATATTCAACCTGAGCCAGTGAATTGGTTTAGTAAATAAATACAACAAAGAAGAACGAGTATATAGGAGGATTTTGAGATGAAGCAATCTTATGATTATATAATTATTGGAGGCGGAAGTGCCGGATCTGTATTAGGTAATCGTTTAAGTGAAGATAAAGATAAGACCGTATTAGTATTAGAAGCGGGTAGAAGTGACTATCCATGGGATTTATTAATTCAAATGCCAGCAGCACTAATGTATCCATCGGGTAATCGTTTCTATGACTGGAAATATGAAACAGATGGCGAACCTCATATGGGAGGTAGAAAAGTAGCACATACGAGAGGTAAAGTACTCGGTGGTTCAAGTTCAATCAATGGTATGATTTATCAACGAGGAAACCCAATGGACTATGAAGGTTGGGGAGAACCTGAAGGTATGGAAACATGGAAGTTTGCGAATTGCTTACCATACTTTAAACGATTAGAAAAAACTTTTGGAGCAGATAAATCAGATCAATATCGTGGTCATAATGGTCCAATTAAATTGAGAAGAGGACCAGCAACAAATCCATTATTCCAAGCTTTCTTTGAAGCGGGCGTTCAAGCTGGATACAATAAGACACCTGATGTAAATGGATTTAGACAAGAAGGGTTTGGACCATTTGATAGCCAAATTCATAATGGTCGACGTGTTTCAGCATCAATTGCTTATTTAAGACCAGCTATGAAACGTAAGAATTTAACTGTTCAAACAAGAGCTTTTGTTACAGAAATCAATTATGAAGGTAGACGAGCAACGGGTGTAACATTCAAGAAAAATGGTAAGACACATACAGTTGCTGCAGGAGAAGTTATCCTATCAGGTGGTGCGTTCAATACGCCACAATTACTTCAACTTTCTGGAATTGGTGACTCTGAACATTTAAATTCATTAGGTATAGAGACACGTGTACACTTGCCAGGTGTAGGTGAAAACTTTGAAGACCACTTAGAAGTATATGTACAACATGCATCTTCTAAACCAGTATCTGAGCAACCAAGTTTAAATAAATTTAGAATGCCTTTTATCGGATTACAATGGATCTTCGGTAGAAAAGGGCCAGCAGCAAGTAACCACTTTGAAGGTGGCGGATTTGTAAGATCTAATGATAAAGTTGATTATCCAAACTTAATGTTCCACTTCTTACCATTAGCAGTACGTTATGATGGACAAAAAGCAGATACGAAACATGGTTTCCAAGTACATATCGGACCAATGTATTCTAACTCTAGAGGTAGCTTGAAGATTAAATCTAAAGATCCATTTGAAAAACCTAAATTTGTCTTTAATTACTTATCTACAAAAGAAGACGAACAAGAATGGATAGAAGCAATTAGAGTTGCAAGAAACATCTTGAAACAACCAGCTTTAGCACCATATAACGATGGTGAAATATCTCCAGGACCTTCAGTACAAACAGATGAAGAAATTTTAGAGTGGGTTAAAAAAGATGCAGAAACAGCACTTCACCCATCATGTAGTGCAAAAATGGGACCAGCATCAGATCCAATGGCTGTAGTTGACCCATTAACAATGAAAGTACACGGTATGGAGAACTTGAGAGTAGTCGATGCATCAGCAATGCCACGCACAACAAACGGTAATATACACGCACCAGTATTAATGCTAGCAGAAAAAGCAGCAGACATCATTCGTGGTAAAAAACCATTAGAACCAGAAGAAATAGATTACTATAAACATGGCGTTCATCCTAAAGACGCAGGCATTGTGAAATAATAGGAGAAGTAAGAAGGCTGAGACAGAAATTGTCTCAGCCTTTAGTTGTTATATGGGAACGCGCTAACTACCATAATTCTGAAAAGTGGTAATAAGAAAGATGTAACTACCATAATTCTGAATAATGGTAATAAGAGAGGGATTTTCTAAGGGACATTTTCCAGAATTGTGTCCCTAACAGCATGTCTAAGGGACATTATTCCGAATTATGTCCCTAATTATTATTTATTTAAGTGTCTATATAATGTTGCTCTGCTAATGTTTGTCGCTTCTTTAATTTCTTCTAAAGTATATTTCTTAGAATGGTACATTTCGATGGCATTTTTCAAATTAAGATCATTTCGTTTTGGTCTTCCGATAGTCTTACCTTCTGTTTTGGCTTTGGCGATTCCTGACTTAGTTCTGAATTTAATCATATCTCTTTGAAACTGATTAAGTAGACTTAAAAATTTATTAAAATTCATTTGTTCATGTTGGCTAATTGTTATTTGAGCATTAATAATATGAATGTCCACATTGATTTCCTGGGCAATTGTAATGAGTTCTTCTAATTGATATGAGGTATCTGCAAGAATACATAAATCAGTTATGTATAATTTATCCCCGCTTTGTAATTTACTATAAAATAATGTATTTAATTCTTTTCTAATTTCAGGTTGTGCATGAGATTCTTCAATAATTGTTAACGAAAATTTGCTTAACTTTGAATGTTGTTCAGTTATTGTATCATATAATTCGATTGGTCTAATATAGCCATAATTCATAAATTTCACCTCAATAGTTTCATAAATGTATACATATGAAACTCTTTTGTTTATAATAGCACTATTGAAAATATATAAAATAGGAGTATGTATAATGTTTAAATCTTATATAAAAGAATGGCTTTCTAATCCAGGGAAAAATTTACTAGCTGGTATTGTTGTAGCGCTAGCACTTATACCTGAAGCCATTGCATTTTCTATAATTGCAGGTGTAGATCCAATGGTAGGATTGTACGCTGCTTTTATTATTGCTACGACAACTTCAATAGTAGGCGGTAGACCTGCTATGATATCTGGAGCTGCAGGAGCTGTTGCGCTTATTGTAACACCTTTAGTAAGAGAACATGGTGTCGATTATTTATTTGCAGCAACGATACTCATGGGTATTATACAGTTATTATTAGGAATTCTCAAAATTGGTAGACTCATGAAGTTTATACCAAGGTCAGTCATGATTGGATTTGTAAATGCCTTAGCGATTATGATTTTTATGTCCCAACTTGAGCATATATTTGGTATTTCAATAAGTACATATATTTATATAGCTATTACATTACTCATTGTTTATATTGTACCAAAATATTTCAAAGCAATTCCTGCACCGCTTATCGCAATTATTTTATTAACAACGCTATATATGGTAACAGGTTCTAATGTAAGAACAGTTGGCGATTTAGGTACCATAACAAGAGCATTTCCAAATTTCTTAATACCACAAATTCCTTTTAACTTAGAGACATTAACTATCATTTTGCCGTATTCTTTATCAATGGCAATTGTAGGATTAGTAGAAAGTTTATTAACGGCTAAAATTGTTGATGAAGGAACAGATTCTCATAGTAATAAAAATAAAGAATCTAGAGGTCAAGGTATTGCCAATATCATCACAGGTCTATTTGGAGGAATGGGTGGCTGTGCTATGATTGGTCAATCTGTCATCAATGTAAAATCAGGTGCAACAAGTAGATTATCAACATTTACAGCGGGTGTCTTCTTAATCATTCTCATCCTATTATTAGGAGATGTAGTTGTACAAATTCCTATGCCAATTTTAGCGGGTATTATGGTGATGGTATCTATTAGTACATTTGATTGGAAATCATTTAAGTACGTTAAGCAAGCTCCAAGAACAGATGCTGTCGTTATGATTTTGACAGTGGTAATCGTGTTGTTTACACATAACTTAGCTATAGGCGTTATTGTCGGCGTCATATTTAGTTCTTTATTCTTTGCTACTAAAATATCAAATGTTCATGTTCATCAAACAATAGAAAATCATTTTTATAAATATGCATTCACCGGGCAAATATTCTTTGTTTCAATAGATTCAATGATGAATCAGCTAGACTTTTCTATTGAAAATAGTCAGATTGAATTAGACTTTACACACGCTCATTTATGGGATGACTCAGCAGTCAATGCAATCGATTCAATGGTGAAAAAATTTGAAGATAAAAACAATACGGTATTTGTTAAACAATTAAATACAGATAGCAGAAAAATTATTTCCGAATTAAGTCAGCTCAATGAAACACATTTAACATAAGAAAATAACAAAAAAACCAGTATAAATCCATTATAAAACGGATTTATACTGGTTTTTTTAATGTGAAGTTTTTTGTTTAATCAATATTTCTCCAATATATTAATCGCTGTTTCTTCGTCTATTACTAGTACATCGATTAATTCATTTTTTAATGCTGCATGTATGGCTGATGCTTTATTTATACCACCTGCGACGCCAATTTTGAGTGGAATCTTTTTGTATTCTTCAAAAGAAATACTGATTACTTTATCGTTCCATTCACAATCGAGTTGTTTACCTTCTTCGTCGATAAAATTATAGAATATATCACCTGTTGCATTAATTTTAGAAACGTCGCTTATTGATAGTTCATCGTTATAAGCAGATACCATTGTTGATTCTAGTGGATTAGATCCTATTCCGACTACTGCAATCTTTGTTTTTGAAAAGTTTTCAGTGATGTTCTGAACGAATTTCTGTTTCATTATGAATTCTTTCGAATATTTATCATCTACAACGACTGGTGCATGCAAGAATAAACTTTTTGTACCTAATTTTTTACTAAAGGTATCAACTATGTGGTTGGCATGTATGTCAATTGTGACATTCCCCATACCACCGACTAAAGGAATTAATAATGAATTTGGAAAAGTTTTGTGAGTGGCTAACATTTTTGCGACTTGGTCAACAGTAGTTCCTGCTGAAACGGCTAATGTGTCACCATCTTTTAAGTTTCTTAAAATGTAGTCGGCTGCGCTTTTTCCTAATGTAGATTTTAAGTTGTGGTTTTTTTGAACACAAATGACTTCTTTTATTTTGTATTTTTCTTCTAATTCTTTTTCCAATTCTAGTAAATCATTTTCATTAATCTTAATTTCGACTATACCTTTTCTTTTGGCTTGGTTTAAATGCCTCGATACTGTAGGTCGACTTATTTTCATTTTTTTTGCAATTTCATTTTGACTGAGTCCTTCTTGATAGTACATTTTGCATACTTTAATCATCATTCTTGTATCATCTAATATAGACATAATTTAAATCCTTTCTATTCCTTATTTATAAATATAACATGATTAATTGGAAATTATTAGAATCATTTTATGTAAATTTACATTTGACTTTAAGCGCTTACATTGTTATTATAACACTCAAGAACATAATTTCAATGATTGAACAAATGTAAAAGGAGATGTTTGAATGACTATATACAGCCAATTGCAAGAAAGAGAAAGTGAAGGTAATCCAATACGTGTTGGTATTATTGGAGCAGGTCAAATGGGATTTGGTATGGTATCACAAATCGCGCATATTCCAGGAATGGTTATTGCAGGTATAAGTGATATTAAATTAGAAAATGCAGAGAAAGCTAAAGATGCATTTAATGAGTCTAGTGAAGTTCATGTAGATATAAAAGTATCAAATGATTTTAAAGAAATTATTCATGACGAAGCACCCGAAGTAATAGTCGATGCAACAGGTGTACCTGAAGTTGGCGCAAAAATTGCTTTAGAAACATTATTAGCTAAGAAACATTTAGTATTGTTGAATGTTGAAGTTGATATCACAATTGGACCAATCATGAAGAAATTGTATGATTCAGCTAATTTAGTTTATACAGGATCTGATGGAGATGAACCTGCAGTAACACTTGGATTATTTGAATTTGCTAAATCAATGGGATTGGAAGTACTTGTTGCAGGTAAAGGTAAGAATAATCCACTTATCCCTACAGCTAATCCAGATACTGCAAGGGAAGAAGCATTGAGTAAACATATGGCACCTCATATGTTAGCTGCTTTCCAAGATGGTACAAAAACAATGGCAGAGATGACATTATTATCTAATGCAACTGGATACAAACCAGATGTTGTTGGTATGCACGGTTTAAAAGGAGATTTAGATTCTGTACTAGATGATTTGAATTCAAAAGAAAATGGTGGCGTATTAAATAATTTTGAAGTAGTTGAATACGTCGATGGGTTAGCACCAGGTGTATTTATTATTGTTAAAGGTAAGAACGTTGGTGTGGCAAACGAATTAAATTATTTATTGAAAAAAGGTGATAGAGATCACCATATCTTATATAGACCTTTCCATTTAGCAAGTTTAGAAACACCATTAACAATTGCTAAAGCAGTATTAAACCATGACTATGCCATTATTCCAATTGAAGGGCCAGTATCAGAAACAGTTGCAGTTGCTAAGAAAGATATAAAAGCCGGCGAAAACATTGATGGTATTGGTGGTTATTGTGTAAGAGGGTTGATGGAAACGCATGAAGAAACTGTAGAAAAAAAACATATTCCGATTGGCTTGATTTCAGGAAATGTAACAGCAAATCAAGATATTAATGAAGGTGAATTCTTAACTGAAGATAATGTTTCATTAGATACAAATACAACAGTTTGGAAACTAAGAAAATTACAAGATCAAACATTCAAATAATATAAAGAGGTGTCGAAATGTTTAGTTCAAAAATAGTAGAAATAGGGTCGTTAGTAGAAGAGTTTAAACAGGAGAATTTATTAGTATTATTTGGAAAGGATGCACCACCTGAATTAGCTGACATATCAGTCTTACATGTACCTGAAGAAGATAATGGCCATAAGTTAGTTGAAGGTAGCACATTATCTATTGGTAAAGATGAATATCATATTGTTCAAGTAGGATCAGAAGCCAATGAAAATTTTGATACATTAGGTCATGTTTCAATTTATTTCTCAGATGATGAAAATACAGAAATTTTACCTGGCGCGATTTTAGTAACACCATCTCATTTTCCAGAGCTTGCTTTAAACGAAAAGATTAAACTTTATTAAAATATAGGGGTGATGTTTAATGAATTTCTTAACAAAAGTAGCTGATGGTTTCATAGGAATGTTTGAAGAAGGCGCAGATGTATTTATGGGATTTATGACTGATATTATTCCATTGTTAATCGTATTAATCACGGCAATCAATGCATTAGTAAAATTGATTGGTGAAGACAATGTAAATAATTTTATTCAGAAAATCACTAAATTTACGATTTTAAGATACACACTTGTTCCATTTTTAGCTGTATTCTTCTTTACAAATCCTATGTGTTATACGGTTGGGAGATTTTTGCCTGAACGATATAAACCAGCATATTATGATTCAACGGTTTCATTTTTACATCCAGTAACAGGACTTTTCCCACATGCCAACTCTGCTGAATTATTTATTTGGTTAGGTATTGCGCATGGCTTTTCAAAAGCAGGAGGGAATCAATCATCATTAGCTTTAATGTTTCTATTAACTGGTTTGATTGTCATATTGATGAGAGGCTTTATAACTGAAAAAATTAGTATGCATTTATTCAAAAAACAAGGTTTAAATCATATTCTAAACGAAGATAAATGATTTAAGGGGGGATAAGAAATGTCTAAAATAGTGAAGGTTAATAAAGGGAAACAAGGTTGGGGTGGTCCCTTAACATTGAAAGCCACTGATGAACTGAAATATGTTGTGAGTGTAACCGGTGGTGGTATTCACCCTGTTGCCAAAAAAATAGCAGAAATGACGGGAACAACTGCAGTTGACTCCTTTAAAGATCCAGTACCAAAAGAAGAAACAATGGTCGCAGTTATTGATTGTGGTGGTACAGCTAGATGTGGAACTTATCCAAGAATAGGGATTCCCACTATAAATGTAAAAGTTATGAGTCCGTCTGGTCCGTTAGCTAAGTTCATGACAGAAGATATATTTGTATCTGGTGTAACACCAGAAGATTTAGAGAATGTAAGTGATGGAGAAACTCAGGAATTAGCTGCTACTAAAAGTGACAGTGAGACACAATCTGGCAATGAAGATATAAAAACAAAAATCAAAGAAGCGAAACAAGAACATCAGCAAGAGGAAGAAGTATCTAAAAACAAAATGATGCTTATCATTGATAAAATCGCTAAAGGTGCAGGTAAGTTTATGAATATTATGTATCAATCTGGGAGAGATACAGTTGATACAGTAATTAAAAATATTATACCTTTTATGGCGTTTGTCGCAACGTTAATTGGAATTATCAACTATACCGGAATTGGTGATATTATTGCCAAATTACTGAGTCCTTTATCAGATAATCTTATTGGTCTTGTAATATTAGCATTTATAACAGGCTTACCATTCTTATCTCCATTATTAGCTCCAGGTGCAGTTATTGGTGCTATTATCGGTACATTAATTGGTAATGAAATTGGAAGCGGAAATATTGAAATGAGTATTGCTTTACCTGCTTTATTTGCCATTAATGCACAAGTTGGTTGTGACTTTATACCAGTTGGATTAACACTCGGAGAAGCAAAACCTGAAACAATCAGTGTTGCAGCACCAGCTGTTCTATTTTCAAGAACAATAACCGGACCACTAGCAGTATTAATTGCATATGGCATGTCATTTTTCATATAAGTGAGGATGATTGAGTATGAGTATAGAAAAAATAGACTTTGGTGTTTTAGAATCTCAAGGAAAAGCTAGTGTTAAATCGATGTTATTACCTGAATTAGGTGAACATGACGTATTACTTCGTCAAGAAGCATGTAATATATGTACAACTGATTATCAACAATGGCAAGGTAAAAGAGAACATCAAGGTTATCCTATGGCAGGAGGGCATGAAGTTTCTGGCATCATTATTGATAAGGGACAAAAAGTCTCAGAAACATATCAAATTGGTGATCAAGTAAGTGTGCTATATGACTATTGTGGGAAATGTGACGAATGTCTTAAAGGAAAAATAACAAACTGTCAGAACATCCCTCAATTCGGTAAAAATTACTCAGATGACTACTTTGGTATATTTGGATTTGCAAATTACTTTGTAAGAAACGCTAAAAGTATCGTGAAAGTGAACAATGATGTATCTCCGCAAGAAGCAGGATTTGTTGAACCACTATCATCAGTTATACGAGGTATCAAGAAGTTAAAGATCACTAAAGATGATCATTTAGTTGTGATTGGTGCAGGTACGATGGGGCTGCTAAATGCTTTAGTTGCAAGAATTAAAGGAGCAAACGTTATTGTGAGTGAAAGGAATCCAGTTAAAGTGAAGAAAGCAAGAGAACTGGGTTTTAAAGTAATAGATATTAATGAGGGAGATTTAAAAGAACAAATCATGGTATTGACAGGTCAAGGTGCTGATATTGTAATTGTTGCAGTTGGTACGGCTTCAGCAAATCAACAATCATTAGATATTATCAAAAATTCAGAAGGACAAATTCTATTTTTTGCAGCGGGTTATCCTTCGCCAGAACTTAATGTTGATTCTAATTATATACATTATCGTGAAAGTTACTTTGTTGGAACATATGGATCTAGTATAGAGGATTTTGATGATGCAGCAGAATTGATTAGTAGCAGAAAAATTGATGTCAGTCCTCTAATAGAAGAAACATTTTCACTCAATGATATTCAAAGTGCTTTTGAAAAAGCGAGCACAAGAGGTAGTTATAGAGTGTCAGTAAAATTACAGACAGAGGAGTAGATACGATGAAATGTTTGGCTATTAGTGATTTATTTATTGATAAAGATATGATGGACGAAGGTTTACAAGAATTGAAAAATAATGGTATCGATGTAACTATACGAGAATGGAAACACGATGATTTAGAACAACTTCAACTCGATAATATTAAATTAGAAAAAAATGGACCAGACGCAGTTGAATTACCTGAAGAATTATTAAATAATGCTGAAACTTTTGATATTGTTATTACTCAATTTGCACCAATTAATCAACAAACAATAGATAAATTTACGAGTTTAAAAATACTTGGTGTGCTACGTGCAGGTATTGAAAATGTGGATCATGCGTATGCAGAAAAAGTAGGTGTTAAAGTTTTTAATACACCAGGTAGAAGTATTACAAGTGTATCCGAATTTACAGTAGGTATGATTTTATCTGAAATTAGAAATATTGCTAAAGGTCATTTTGACTTGAAACAAGGTAAGTGGGAAAAACACTATCCAAATGGAGTACTAGCACCAGAAATTAAAAATTCTAAAGTTGGTATTATCGGCTATGGTGCTATCGGTCAACGAGTTGCTGACTTACTTAGACCATTTGGTGGAGAAATATTATATTTTGATGAGTATTATGATGGTCAAAGTGAAGATAGACAAGTTAATAATCTAAATGATTTAGTCAAAGAAGCGGATATCATTACAATGCATTATAGACTTACAGATACAACAAAAGATATGTTAAATAAAGAACACTTTAAAATCATGAAAAAAAGTGCTGTCGTCATAAACACTGCTAGATCTGGACTTATAAATGAAGAAGATTTGATCAAAGCATTAGAAAGTCGAGAAATAGCAGGTGCTGCAGTAGATGTATATGAAAAAGAACCGCTACCATTAGAACATCCATATAATAAATTAGATAATATTACGATTACACCGCATATTGCAGGCTCTACAATAGGGAATTTTGCGAACTCACCAGTTATATTAGGGAAAATCATTTTAGAAAATATTAAATAGAAAAGTAGGTTTAATATATGGAAAATTTCGGGTTTATTATACTATTAATTATCGTTGTTCTATTACAAGCAGTTGCAAACTATTACCATGGAATATATTATCAGAAAAAAATTAAAAAACTCACTGCAAAATATTCAGAAGGCTATTTAGGAGTGGGGATTACTAAAAAATTTTTAAGACCTGGTAAAGTGGCGATAGTAGTTACAGATAAAGAAGGTACAATTTTGGAATGTAATATCTTGTCAGGAATCATGGTTCTATCAAAATTCTATAAATATAAAGAATATGAAGGAGAATCCATTGATTCAATGAATTGGGAGAAAAAGAAACATAAAAAAGTAGTAGAAGAAGCTATTAATAAAGTAGTATTCCAGAAAGTAAATCAAAGAAAAAGTGTATTGAATTAAAAAGTATTAAAAGTTTTATGCCGAATATAACCCCAATATAAAAAAGGCTCGGACACTAATAAATTGTCCAAGCCTTTTGTTATGTTTTTAATTCTTATTTACTGATGCGTCATAGATTGAATATACTGCGTCTTGTAATCCGTTATTAAATTCTTCTGCTGATTGTCCAGCGAATAGGTCAGTTACTAATGCACGTGAGAAACTTGCGATAAGTCCGTCATTTTCTTTAAGTAATTCATTTGCTTTTTCTCTTGAGTAACCGCCTGATAATGCAACGACACGAACAACATTAGGGTGTTCGATTAATGATTTATATTGGTTTGGTTTTGTTGGAATTGTTAATTTCAACATAACGTATTGATCGTCGTTTAATTTATCTAATTCTTTCGCGATTTCTTCTTTTAAGATATCTTCAATTTCTTCTTTATCTTTAGCATTAATGTTCACTTCTGGTTCGATAATTGGAACTAATCCTGCTTCGATAATTTGTTTACCAATTTCAAATTGTTGTTCTACAACTTTAGCAATAGCTTCTTGATTTGCTTCAAGAATATTTGAACGCATTTTTGTACCGAATACATTACGTTCTTTTGCACGTTGTAATAACTCATCTAAACCAGGAATGACTTTCATTAACTGAACGCCATTTTCTTCATCTGCTAAACCTTTGTCTACTTTTAAGAAAGGAACGATACCTTTTGAAGCTAAGTAGTCAGAAGTATATTGACCTTCAACTTCACGGTCCATTGTTTGTTCAAATAAAATAGCACCTAATATTTTTTCAGAAGTAAAGGCTGGAGATGTTACGATACGTGTTCTCATTTCATGAACAAGTGTAAACATTTCATCTTCATTGCTGTATTGATTTTCATCAATACCATAATCTTTAAGAGCTTTTGGAGTACTACCACCACTTTGATCTAGTGCAGCTATAAAACCTTTACCATTTTTTATTTTTTCAAATTGTTCTTGGTTCATTTTTTCCACTCCTTTAGATATTTTCACTTATAGTATGATGATTTTTACCATTTATCGCAAGTTATTCAACTTTTAATGAATTTTTTAAGAGAGAAAATGCTTAATAAATATGTCGAATTTAAGAAGATTGACGCATGATTATTTCATAAAATGCTTATACGCATTATGATGTACATTAGGGAGGATTCTCAATGAATAAAAAATCAGCAATATTATTAATAGGTGGCTTAGCTATTGTAGCTTTAGCAGTCGCAGCTTTATTATTATTTTCAACTCAAAAAAGTACATACTACGGGTATATGGAGAATAGTACAACTGCAGAAAAAGTAGTCAGTGAGAAAAATAATGAAGTTACGGAAAATATCAAAATCGAATCAACAAGTGATTTCAAACCTAAAAAAGGTGATTTTGTAAAATTAATTTCAAACGATAACGGCAAAACATTTTATAAAAAAGAAGTCGTCAAACATGATGACATACCACATGGTTTAATGATGAAAATACATGATATGGAAATGTAAGGAATATGAAGTCTGAGACGAATGAGAATGTCTCGGACTTTTACTATTTTATTTAATAGACACTTATAGTAAAATTACATTTAACTTCTATAGAATGTGGGTGGTTAAAGTGATGTTAATCAGAAATAAACAAGAATCAGATGTTGAAGCGATTGCTAAGGTTCATTATGAGTCTTGGTTGACGACATATAGAGGAATTGTTCCAGATAGTTATTTGGATCAATTAACGTTAGCGTCATATATTGAAAGACACCATAAATTTAATGCGCCATGTATTGTTGCAGAGGTTGATGGAGAAGTGATTGGATTTCTAATGTATGGTAAAGACAAAGATGAAGATACAAGTGATACATGTGGTGAAATTATGGTCATTTACTTACTTGAAGCATATCAACACCAAGGAATAGGCACACGTTTGATGCAAAAAGCGGAAGAACAAATGAAGGATAAATATGATGAATTAAGTCTTTGGGTTTTTGAAGATAATCATCCTACGATTAAATTTTATGAAAAGCATGGCTTTAAAAAAGATGGTAAATCTGAAATAAGTGATGTTAGTAAAGCATTAAAAGAAGTAAGAATGATGAAAAGAATATGATACATAGTTGCCATGAATTTTAAAGTTCATGGTCTTTTTTTATATTAATAATCCAGGAAAAATTAAAAGAAAATAATTTTAAAGAATTTTGCTAAATATAGTAGAAAATTACAATAAATTGTGCTATATTTATAAAAAATTAAAGGGGAAGAGAAATGAGAACAAGAAATAATATTTTAAAATTACTGCTAGCTATTATCTGTGTGTTATCTTTTACAATGCCTACAATTCATAGTCAAGTTGATGCAGCTACAACGAAAGTTGTAAAGAAAAAAACGACAAAGAAAGTTGTGAAAAAGAAAACAAAACAGTTACCACCAAGCCAAAGATATAATTACAAAAAACCGGGTGCTAAGGAAAAACGTAACTATCAAAATTGCACAGATTTAAGAAAAGTATTTCCAAATGGTGTGACTTATGGTCATCGTGCATATTTACCAAAATTTGATAGAGATAAAGATAGAATTGCGTGTGAAAGATACTAGGTAGAAGTATTATTAAATGGGATTGTGTTTTACGTGAAACGAGCAGATGTTTGATCATCTGCTCGTTTATTTTTTTAAAATATTAATTACTTATTCAAATTATTTAGGTTTTTAGAATAGATTTTTAAACAAATCAAAAATTATTATAAAAAATATGATTAGTATTATTATACTAGGGTAACATATCAAGAAAGGAGGAATTAAATATGAGTAAAATAACAGATTCATTCTTAAATGCTTTAGATAGCATTATAGCATTCATACCAAACTTAATTAGTGCAATTATCTTATTAATTGTCGCTTGGTTAATTGCAGTAATTGTTAAAACAGTTATTGTGAAAGGTTTAAACGCAGTTGGTTTTGAAAAATGGCTAGAGAAAAAGGGGTTAACTGAATCAGGAAGTGGCAAATCAGGATCTGAAGGCTTAATTCAGACATTTGGTAAATTAGCTTACTTCATTATCTTCTTACTATTCTTACCATCAGTGTTTGATGCATTAAATATGACTTCTGTATCAACACCGATTAAGAACATGATGGGTAGTGTATTAGACTTCTTACCTAGAATTATTGTTGCGATTGTTATATTAGTTGTTGGTTTATTTATCGCAAAAGTATTAGGTACATTAGTTAAAAACTTATTAACAAATTTAAATGTTAGTAAATATAATCACTATGTAAACTTTGGTGAGAATAAAGAAAGTATTGATATTCCTTCAGCTGCAGGCTGGGTAATTTCAACAATCATTGGTTTATTCTTTGTTGTTGAATCATTAAATACAGTTAATTTAGAAGTGTTAAATACAATTGGTGAAGCAATTATTGGATACTTACCATTAGTAATTTCAGCAGCAATTATCTTATTAATTGGTTTCATTGGTGGTAACTTACTATCTAAATTAATTAAAAAATCTACAGGTAACGTATTTGTATCTGAAATCGTTAAATATTTAGTAATCATCGTTTCAGTATTTATGACATTAGATCAATTAAACTTTGCTCAAAGCATTGTTAATGTAGCATTCTTACTAATCTTAGGTGCTGTAGCAGTAGCATTTGCTATCTCATTCGGTATCGGTGGTAAGTCATTTGCAGAAAAAACATTATCAAAAATTGAACGTAAAGCTGAATCAAATGACAAATAGAATATGATTAGAAAAAGCTGAGACATCCGTGTCTCAGCTTTTTTTGTAGATATATTTAATGGGTGAGTGAAGGTAAGAGATTGAAAAGATGTGAGTTAAAGGCAGAATAAACTCACAAGATCGCAAAACATGTGAGTTAAAGGTTGAATAAACTCACGAGATCCACCAAAGTCTTACCTTAAACCCTAAACATCCTCACTTTTTTCAAAAATCACATTCTATATCGTAACAATGCCCATCAAGATAGCTATAAATAGCATTAGGATGGAGAAACCCCAAACCCAGAAGAATGCGTATTTGATATATCTACCCATATTTATTTCTGCAAGTCCAACGGCTAACCATACTGCTGGTGCGAATGGGCTGACGAATGTTCCGATTACGTTACCTATCATAAGTGAGAAGGCTGTTGATTGTGATGGAACGCCAAATTGACTGGCTGTTGATTCTACTATAGGTAAGATAGCGAAATAATAAGCATCTGTACTTGTTAATAAATCTAAAGGAACACCTAATACACCGATTATAATGTGTAAGTATGGTCCTACAACTGTTGGTAATACTGCAATTAACGATAGTGCAATCGATTCTAACATACCTGTTTCATTAAGTATTCCTAGGAATACACCTGCTGCTAATATAACAGCTGCCATCATTAAGGCATTTGGTGCATGTGCTCTAATACGCTCCATTTGTTCATCGACATCTCTAAAGTTTAATGGTAATGCGACTGCAACACCGAGCATAAATGCAAATTCAGGAGGTACAATATCTAATAACATCATAGCTACGACGATGACTGTAAGTATTAAATTGAGCCAAAGTATGTAAGTATGCTTTGTAGCTTCACCTTTAATAGTAGCATTCTCTTCTTGGTCTTTTTCATAGTTTGCAATAATTTCATCCATATTGATTTTTACAATATCTTCATTAGGAAATGCTTTAGCAATACGTCTTTTTTCACGGATTCCTAAATAGATAGAGAATAGTATTGCGAGTACGATTCCGACTAGTTGAATAGGTATAACTTGATACCATAAGTCATTGATGTTATCGACTTTAAGAACTGAAGCGGTTCTTGCCATTGGTCCGCCCCAAGGTACCATGTTAATGATTGCTGCACTTAATGCAAGAAGTAGTACTAATAAGTATGGGCTCATTTTTAGTGCCCTGTATAATGGTAATAAAGCAGGAATTGCTAGTAAGAAAGTAGTGGCACCAGCACCGTCTAATTGTGCAAAAGTACCGATAATCGTTGTAACAATCGCGACGATAATAATATTACCTCGTGTTAATTTAATCATGCCTCTAACAAAAGGTCTGAATAAACCACTATCTGAGATAATACCGAAATAGATAATCGCAAAAATAAACATGATTGCGACATTAAATACTTGATCAATACCGGATTCAACATATTTTCGAATATCTCCAAATCCATGACCAATAACTAATGCGCCAATTACAGGTATTAAAATCATTCCTACAACTGGACTTATTTTTTTCATAATTAACATTGCGACAATTGAAATAATAATAACGAGTCCAACTAATGTCAGCAGCGTATTTGGTTCTTCCATTTTTATCCCCCTCAGTTTAATATAGCGCTTACATTATTAAAAATTAAAAAGCTTTCTACAACACATTAAAGTGTAATAGAAAGCATATACTTATTATATCATTTGAAATTAAAAAATAATATAATAAATTGAAAATTCTAATAATAATTTAATAATCAATTTCAAATCCTAAATCTTGAATCATGTCATAGTCCATTTGATTTGGTTGACCACCAGTAATTAAATAATCTCCAACAAAAATAGAATTCGCAACCATGAGTGATAATGATTGAAGCGATCTTAAATTTACTTCGCGTCCACCAGCAATACGTATTTCTTTTGTAGGATTAATGAGCCTAAACATACATAGAATTCTAATACATTTCATAGGTGTTAAGTCATCCATACTGCCAAATTTTGTACCTTTTATAGGGTGTAAGAAATTGACTGGAATACTATCAGCATCTAATTGGTTCAATGTAAAAGCCATATCGATAATATCTTCGTCAGATTCCCCCATACCACAAATCACGCCAGAACATGGAGAAATATTCTTTTCCTTCATTATATTTATTGTATTTACACGATCATCAAAACTATGCGTTGTCACAACTTCATCATGATAGTTAGCACTAGTATTTATATTATGATTATATCGGTCTACACCACTGTTTTTAAGGGACTCAGCTTGTTGTTCATTTGTTAATCCGAGACAAGCACAAATCTTAAGTTGAGGATGATTTCTTTTAATTTGTTCAACAGAATCAGTAATGTGAGAAATCTCTTTATCACTAGGGCCACGACCACTCATAACAATACAGTAGGTTCCAATTTTATTTTCAGAAGCTACTTTAGCACCTTCAACAATTTGATTCTCTGGAATAAGTGCATAGCGTTGAGTTTTTTGTTTAACATCTCTTGATTGCCCGCAATAACCACAGTCTTCTGGGCAAATACCACTTTTAGCATTTAAAATCATATTCAGTTTTACTTTCTTACCATAGTAATGATGTCGAACTTTATAAGCTTCTTGAACAAGTGTTAATGTATCGATTGTTTCATCTTGATAAATCTTTAAAGCTTCATCGTATGTTAAGTGATGACCATTGATTATGTTAGTTCCTAAAGTCATTAAAATTCCCCCTCTATAATTATTAATAGAATACTAATAATATTCTTAATTGTAAACCTAAATATTTATATGGTTAACAATTAAGTACTATTTACTAAAATATGGTAGAAATTACAATGAACTAGTGATAGCATATATATTGAAAGATTTAAATTATATATAGGAGAGATAAAATGAAGAAGTTTAAGTCAGTCATCATATATAGTAGTTTAGCTTTATTGCTTGTAGGATGCGGAAACGAAGAAAGTTCAGCAAGTAAAGATAATGAGCACGATCAATCAGAACAGCAGTCAAATAAACATGAAAATGCGAAGTTGCCAACTGTTGTATTTGAATCCGAGTTAACAAATGAAAAATTATCAAAACCAGAAATACATAAAAGTATTCAACGTTATTTAGATACAAATGAAAGTATTTATAAAGTGACAACAAAGATTGAAGAAAAAATATGGGACGAACAACCTTTAACGAAGAGAGAAGCAGATCAATTAGAAGAAGGTAGAAAACTTTTAGAAAAGAATGACCAGAACTTCTCAAATTATATAGAAAATAATACACTCCCAAACGGTTATCAAAAAGAAACAAATAGAATCAGTCAGTACTTTACCAGTTACAATCAAACAATTAAAAATTTAGATCAACAAGTGCAAAAAATAGAAGATAAAGCAGAAAAAGGTACCATCTCAACAAAAGATATAAAAGATATCGTACCAGATAGTCAAAATGTAAATGGCAGACAACAAGAAAAAATAGAAAAATTCCTTAAACAAATCAATGTGAAGACGAATGCGTTTAAAAGGTAAAAGGTAAAAAGTTATTTTGAAAGATGGTGGTTGTATGCAGAAGCGATTATTAGAGAATCAAACACTAATAAGAGGAGCAAGCTTGTTTTTAATCTTTGTAATTGGAGCACTTCTATATTCATTTATGTCACTTCCGAAAATGCTTATTTTCATGGTTCCATTGTTTATATTATTGGTGCTATTTTGTGATTGGTTAAGAGGTGTAGAAGAAGCTAAGAATATAAAACGTTTTATGACCTATAGGGTAATTGTACTCTTAATAGGTGTTGTATTATTGGTTCAATATTTTTTAAGTATGTATCGAGAAGAAGTAAAGTATTTATACTTGTTTGCATGGTTTATAATATCATTTATCACTGACTTTATTGAGAAGAAATGTTTCCTTAAACAAAACAATGTGAACACGAATTTGGATAAAAGCTAAAAGGTTACTTTGAAAGTGGTGGTTGTATGATGAAACAATTAATAAAGAATAGAGAGTTATTAACGATGATATTTGTTTTTATCTTGATAGGCATATGTTTGTTACTGGGTTTATTCCTAAATCTTGAACAAATTTTGATATGTATAGCTCCTGTACTAATCATTTTCTTGATTTTTAGAGATTGGCTAAAGGGAAAAGAGGAAGCGAAAAATTTGAAGCATTTTATGTTATTTAGACTCCTCATTAACATAATAATCTTTGTATTGATGATTCTATATATTTTCAGTTCATACCAAAGTGATGGAAGTCCAAATATTTTGTATATGCTCGGCTGGTGTATAGTTATCTTTATCGGCTTTATTATTGAAAATAAATATTTCATAAAAAAAGAATCAAGTAAATAACAATCAAGAAATCATAAAGGCTGGGACAGTATGATCTGTCTCAGCCTTTATGATATTTAATATTTTGTTTTTAATTGTTCTTTTTCAATGTCAGATATAAAGGCATGATCTAATGCTTTAATATTAATGTCTTTCATTTCTGCTATTGATAATAACTGATGGTTATACAAGAGTTGATATTCTTGGTTTAGGTTTGTATTCGAAACTGTTCTATTATCTGTATTAATATTAAAGGGTATACCTTGCTCTATGAGCTTTCTAATGTTAAGTTCTTCTACTGATTGAATTGCTTTTGTTTGTAAGTTACTAGTTGGACAAATTTCTAATAATGCGTTGTGTTGTTTAATGTATGATAATGCTTGATTGTCTTGAATTGCTGCAACGCCATGTCCTATTCTTCGTGCACCGAGTTCGATTCCTTCTATTATATTATGTATACATCCACATTCACCGGCATGCAATGTTAAGTGGTGGCCAGAATCTGTAGTATGTTGAATGGCTTCTTGTATGACTTTTGTTGGAAATGCTTCTTCAGGACCTGCAAAATCAAAACCTACGATGTGACGATTGGTTGTATTTAATTGACCTACTGATTTAAATAAGTCAATGTTTGTTTGATTGTCGTGATGTCGCATGCCACAAATTAGCAAATTGACTTTAATATCATATGTATGTTCAGCTTCGATTGCTCCGTTATTAACAGCTTCTAAAATTTCTTCAACACTTAATCCTTTATCTGTATGGAAAAGTGGCGCAAATCGTATTTCTATATATTTAATGTTGTCGTGATGTGCTTGTCGTGCGACGTCGACAACAGCTTTTTCTAAGCTATCTTTTGTTTGTAGCACTTTTAAAATGGTGTCGAAAGATTTTAAGTAGTCATCTAAGCTTTCACAATTTTGATCTACTTGAATATCTTCTAAATTAATAGATACATGTTGTTCTCGTGCGAGTTGTTGGATTAATTCGATGCTGACAGATCCGTCTAAATGACAGTGTAACTCTGTTTTTGCTACTTCGTTTATTGTAGACATTAGGAATATCCTTTCTTTATCTATTGGTATGATTTTTAAATATAATTATATATTATAAACAATTTCAGAAATATCTGGTAGTATTTAGCACAAATGTGTAGATTTTGTGAGAAAGTTTATAAAAATATTATTTTTTTATCCGAAAATTCTTGGTTTCGAATTATTAAAAATGCTATATTTATAGAATATTTTAAAAATTATAGGTTGAAAATTTAGAACATACATATTAAGAAGGGTCAGACATGAATAATAATTTAAAAAGAGAGCTAACGTCAAGACAAATGCAAATGATTGCGATTGGTGGCACAATTGGTGTTGGTCTATTTATGGGGGCATCAAGTACGATTAAGTGGACAGGACCATCCGTGTTATTAGCATATGCGATTGCAGGTGTATTTGTATTTTTAATTATGAGAGCGTTAGGTGAAATGGTTTACGTTTATCCAGACACGGGTTCATTTGCTAAGTTCGCAAATGATTATATTCACCCGTCATTTTCATTCGTAACCGCTGGAAGTAGTACATTTAACTGGATTATTGTCGGTATGAGTGAAGTTATAGCAGTAGGATCGTATTTTAAATTTTGGTGGCCAGATTTACCTTCATGGATACCAGGTTTAGCTGTCGTTCTCATATTGCTTTCTGCAAACTTAGTTTCTGTTAAGTGGTTTGGTGAATTTGAATTTTGGTTTGCCGCTGTAAAAGTCGTAACGATTATATTGATGATTATTGCAGGGTTAGGGTTAATATTTTTTGGAATAGGTAATAACTTTAATCCGATTGGAATCAGTCATTTATGGGATCATGGTGGTTTCTTCACAGGTGGGCTAAGTGGTTTCTTCTTTGCATTATCGATCGTATTTGGTTCTTATATTGGTATTGAATTAATTGGTATTACTGCAGGTGAAACGAAAGATCCACAGAAAAATATTGTAAAAGCCATTAACGGTGTTGTATGGAGAATATTAATTTTCTATATCGGTTCGATTTTCGTTATTGTAACGGTTTATCCATGGGATGAAGTGAATCAAATTGGTTCACCGTTTGTTGCAACATTTGCAAAAGTGGGTATTACAGCTGCTGCAACAATTATTAACTTTGTTGTGATTACAGCAGCAATGTCAGGTTGTAACTCTGGCATTTTTAGTACGAGTCGTATGCTTTATACATTATCTAAACAAAAGCAAATTTCTCAAATATTCTATAGAACGAATAAAAATGGTGTCCCACATATCGCTGTTATCGCAGTATCAATCGGTATCTTCTTCGGTATCGTCTTAGACATTGTATTACCACTAATATTAGGTAAAGATACGAATATATTTGTATATGTGTTCAGCGCAGGTGTGCTTCCAGGTATGGTGCCATGGTTCGCTATTTTAATTAGTCATATGAATTTTAGAAAGAGAGAACAAATTAAAGACCATCCATTTAAGATGCCATTCGCACCGGTCAGTAATATAATCACAATTATTATGCTTATACTGGTTGTCATTGGCATGTTGTTCAATGCTGAAACACGAATTTCGGTCATAATTGGAATCGTATTTATTGCGATCATTAGCTTATATGCATTTATTAAAAAGCCATAATATATGAATAAAAATACATGTGCATTTTGTTTGCACATGTATTTTTTTATAGTATAAATCTAAATATAGTAAATCTATTTGATAACTAATGATTGTTATATAACAGTTAAATAAAAGGTTTTATAAAATAAATATTCAAAATTGACTATAGACATCATTTTCTGAATATTATACAATTGATAACAGTTATCAATTATTAGGAGGACATCATGAATAAATATTCAAGAATTTTTATGGCGGTATTAGTTGTTTCAGCAATGTTTTTAGCAGCATGTGGCAATAATAAAGGTAGCGAAGCAGGTGCTAAGAAATCTGAAACAATAGAAATAAAAGACGAATTAGGTACACAAAAAGTTAAAAAGAATCCTAAAAACATTGTCGTGTTAGAGTATTCTTTTGCAGATGCAGTTAAAAATCTTGGCAATACTCCAGTTGGTATTGCGGATGATAATAAGAAAGAAATTATTAAAAAGTTATATGGTGAAGATGTGAAATATACATCAGTTGGTACGCGTAAACAACCAAACTTAGAATCAATCAGTTCGCTTAAACCAGATTTGATTATAGCGGATGTTCAACGTCATAAAGGTATAAGTGAAGACTTGAAGAAAATTGCACCTACACTTGTACTGAAAAGTAGAGAAGCAAGCTACGATGATGTGAATGGCTCATTCAAAACAATTGGTAAAGCTTTAGGTAAAGAAGATAAAGCGAAACAATTACTTGAAAATCAAGATGCAAAAATTAAAAAAGCTAAAGATAAAGTAACTACTAAAGAAAACAAAGGTCAAAAAGTATTGATTGCAGTTGCGAGAGAAGATGCTTTTCAAGCTCATACATCTACTTCTTATGCTGGTCAACTTTTAACGAAATTGGGATTAGATAATGCTGTAGAATCTAAAAATGCATATGAAGATGTTAATTTAGAAAATTTATCTAAAATTAATCCGGATAAAATCATTTTTACAACTGATAAAAAGCATCCAATAACAGATGATTGGAAAGAAAAAGCGATTTGGAAAGATCTTAAAGCATATAAAAAAGGTCAAATATACCAAGTAGATAGAGACTTCTGGACAAGATTCAGAGGTATCAATGCAAATGACTATATCATAAAAGATTTAGAAAAATATAACGAAGAGAAATAAATACATGAACAATGAACGTACATACAATTGTCCGTTCATTGTTTTATTTCTGAGTTGAGTTGGTGATGTTATGAAAAAAGAAACGATAATCATTATAGCAACAGTCATAATTTTAATAATAGGCATTTTTATAAATTTAAGCTTTGCTTCGTCAATTATGAGTTTTAAAACGATATTTCATGCATTATTACATAATGATCATTCGAAAGATACATTAATAATTAGAACGGTAAGACTACCAAGACTATTAGTTGCGATTATGGTTGGTGTGAGTTTAGCGCTAGCAGGTGCAATCATGCAAGGTATTGCGAGGAATGCACTCGCTTCACCTCAAACATTTGGTATTAATGCCGGTGCTTCGTTAGTACTTGTTGCGGCATTGGTTTTCTTTCCTGATTATAATGGTAATCAAAGTGCGTATATTGGCTTTATTGGTGCGATTTTAGGTGGCGTGATTGTTTATACCTTTATTTATGGACATGAGAATAATCAAGTTCGTTTAGCCTTAGCGGGTATGACCATTCATTTGTTACTATCTTCGGTCACTGAAGTGTTGATATTAATGAATGAAAATGCCACAGATATTCTATATTGGTTAACAGGTTCATTAAACGGTAAAGATTGGGATAGTGTGGAAGTCTTATTACCATGGTTTGTAATCGGCACGATTATCACAATTATGTTAGCGAGACATTTAACGGTTATTTCACTTGGTGATGATTTAGCTACAGGTTTAGGTGTTTATAAGAAACTGATTTATATCGTATTTGGATTGATGGTTATTATTCTAGCTGGTTCATCAGTATCTGTTGCTGGCCCAATTGGCTTTGTAGGCTTAATTGCACCTCATATTTCGAAGAGGTTGATTAGAGGCGGTTATGAAAGACATATTATATTAACGGCACTTATTGGTGCAGTGTTACTCGTTTATTCAGATGCGTTATCACATATTATCGCATATCCTTATGAATCGCCCGTCGGAATTGTAACAGCTTTAATAGGCGGACCATTCTTCCTTTACTTATGTAAAAATGGAAGGAGTGTTCAAAAAGGATGAAACTTAAATGGAAATATATCATCGTTTCACTCGTACTATTGGTCGCATTATTCATTAATCTACAAGTAGGTTCTCAGTTTATAGGTATATCAAAGATTATATCTACATTAACTGGCTTTTCAGATGATTATGATTTTGTCGTTTATAATTATAGATTGCCAAGAATGATTATTTCATTGATTGGTGGATGTTTATTAGGTGTATCAGGTGCAATTGTCCAAAGTTTACTGAGAAATCCTTTAGCATCACCAGATATCATCGGTGTCACAAAAGGTGCAGGATTATTTGCAGTCGCCCAAACATTGTTGTTACCAGCACTACCATTTTATTTCTTAGGTATTGCTTCATTTATTGGTGCAGTTGTACTCATCATGCTTATAATGCTTATCGGTAAATTGTTCCAAGCAAGTACATACACAATAGCATTAATCGGTGTTGCTTTAAGTGCAATATGTCAAGCAGGTCTACAATATTTCATGATTAGATATCCAGACAATATTAATACGACATTATTATGGTTGTCAGGAAGTGTATGGGGACGTAATTATGATGACTTATGGTTCTTTATACCTGGAGTATTGGTGTTGCCACTTATTTTCTTTTTTGCTCGTAAAATTGACATATTAAGTTTAGGTGATGAATCTGCTGTCAGTTTAGGAGAAAAAGTATCGCTCATTAGAAATATATATCTTGTAATGGCAGCAATTTGTGTTGGTTCTGTTGTGTCAGTAACAGGAACAATTAGTTTTATAGGCTTAATTGCACCCCATATTGCAAGGTTATTAGCGGGACCGAAAGCCATTAAATTGTTACCATTGTCAGCTTTAATAGGTTCAATATTCTTATTAGTAGCAGACGCAATAGGTAAAGGATTGTTTCCTCCACTCGAAATTCCTGCAGGTGTTGTAACAGCCATTATAGGTGCACCTTATTTCTTATATTTATTAAAAAAATCTCAAAGTGTATAGAGAGTTATTTAGCTGGAACAGTCAGGGTTGTTTCGGCTTTTTGATAGGCAAAAATATTTCTTGAGAAATATTGCTGTGATAACATTGCATTAAAAAGAATATTAAGGAAGTGTAAGTATGTCTAATCAATCTGCTTTATTAGTTATGGATATGCAAAATGGTATTGTTGGTAGTTTATCTAATTCCAGTGAGATCATCGATAAAAATAAAAAGGCTATCGAAAGTGCTAGGAAACATCAAATTCCAGTCATTTTTGTGAGAGTAGCTTTTTCGAAAGGATTTCATGAAGTGTCACCTCACAACAAATCATTTTCACGAATTAAAGCAAGTGGACAACAAATGAGTGTGAATGATGCATCAACTCAAATTATAGACGAACTTGCACCAAATGAAGATGAAGTTGTTGTTACAAAACATCGCTTTAGTGCTTTTACAGGTAGTAATTTAGAAGTGTTATTGCGTGGTATGCAAGTTGAACACCTTATTTTAACAGGTGTTGTAACGAGTGGTGTTGTATTATCTACTTTAGTTGAAGCGGCAGATAAAGACTTCGAATTAACAGTCTTATCAGATGCGATGACAGACAGAGATCTTGAAGCACATCAATTTCTAATTGATAAAATTTTTCCAAGGTATGCGGAAGTAACTGAGACATTAGAATGGTCAAATACAATCGTATAGATAGGAGATAATTTTTATGCGTCAAGTTTCGAGTGAAGAAGCCTTTAATACGAAACTATATCCTCCAATGATTTTAGGGTCAATATTGAATCCTATCAACTCTTCTATGTTAGCTGTTGCACTTATACCAATTGCACAAGCCTTCGGTATACCTTTTTATCAAACAACATGGCTTGTGTCATCGTTATATTTAGCAACAAGTATTGGTCAACCGGTTATAGGTAAACTTATAGATATATTTGGTCCAAGAGGATTATTTTTATTTGCTACAAGTTTAGTAGGAGTAGCGAGTTTGATTGCGATTTTTACACCATCTTTTTATGGATTAGTATTAGCAAGATTTCTTATAGGTATTGGTACTTGTTCAGGTTATCCTTCAGCAATGTATTTAATCAGTTATGAGGGTAAGCGTACTGGTAAAGATAGTCCAAGTAAAATATTAACAATGTTATCGATATCCAATCAGACGATTTCTGTTATTGGTCCAACAATCGGTGGTTTGTTAATTCACAGTGGCGGTTGGCAAGCAATATTCTTAGTTAATGTTCCACTTTCCATTCTGTCATTCGTATTTGGATTTTTATATTATCCAAAAGTTGAAAGTCCGAAAAAATTAAATGCATTAAAAGAACAGATAGACTTTATAGGTATAACGTTGTTTACAATTACTTTAACAACATGGATGATTTTCTTTATGGAGCCAGATCAATCCATTTTTTATCTATTTATAATTGGACTGTTCTGTTTATTAGTTTTTGTCATTGTGGAACTCAAATCTAAGAAACCATTTATTGATCTAAGAGTACTTGGTCACAATGGTGCTTTAAATAATACTTATATAAGATCACTTCTTACAGCTGTTATTTCTTATAGTGTGCTATACGGATATGTTCAATGGCTAGAAGAAGGGAGAGGATTGACTGCAGCACATGCAGGACTCATGATGTTACCTCAATTCTTGGTTGGGATTTTTATGGCACAATTAACAGGTACAAGACTATCAATTAAGTTCAAACTATATTTAGGCACAATTTGTGCACTCATAACAATGATAGGCTTCCAATTTATTCATGCCGATACACCATTATGGATATTAGTATTATTAGCTGCAATTTTTGGTGTGCCACAAGGATTATTAAATTTAGCAAATCAAAATGCACTTTATCATCAAGCACCAAAATCAATGATAGGCATGTCAGCAGGATTATTAAGAACTGCAATGTATATCGGTGCAATCGTATCATCCACTCTCATTAGTACTTTATTCAAAGGTGACCACATCACAAATGGTATACATGAATTAGGTCTATTCTGTATGCTGATAGGCATAGTTATCATCATTCTAACCTTTGTCAGTAGACGTTCATTAAGCACAAGGTAGACTGCGGGTTGTCTGAAGTTAGAGAGAGGGGAGGATGAGTTTTGGAGTGGTTGTTTAGAGTTAGATGTCATGGCTTAAGTAGTGAATAAAGCCACAACATCACCCAATTTCACATTCCCCATTAAAAAAAAGAGCTAGGACACGTATCCTAGCTCTTTTCATATTTATTTCATTTCTTTAAAGGCTTTTAAGAATATCTCTCTTTGTTTTTCTAATGAAATTGGATCGTTATATTGTGTTTCTGTTACATCAAATTTAACGACATGATTATTTTTCTTAGCTTCTGTATTTGCCCAAACATTTGTATCTTCGAATGGTGCTTTCTGATTTCCGTTTGCTGCGATTACAACAAAATCACCTAAATATTTATCGAATTCTTCAGGTGTTATTGTGATAGCATTTGTTTTTTCTGTTGCTTTTTTTAGGTCTTTTGGTTGTTTCAAGCCCCAACCGCTATATAAAATTTCAGTACCTCTACCTAATTCATCACTGAATGCCATAAGTCCTTTTGGTGTTTGTTGTAAGACTGTTGCTGTTTTTCCTTTGATAAGTGGTTCTAAATCTTTTTTATCATCTTTAAGTTTTTGATCCCATTCTTTAATCCACTCTTTAGCTTGGTCTTCTTCGCCGACTAATTCTGCTAATTTAGTTGTATTATCTTTATATGTAGAAGTCATTGCATCAAATGTAACTGTAGGTGCAATTTTTTTAAGTTTATTAAGGTTTTTGTCTTGTGCACTCGTAATAATTAAGTCAGGCTTAGATTTCGCAACTTGTTCCACATTTGTTTGATCTATTTTCTTAGCATCTTTCGTAACATCTTTAAGTACCTTATTTTGATTAATAAATTCTGGTACTGCTACTGGTGTGTGATCAAATTTAACTAATGCGCCGACATATGTTGGGTGTAATACTGCAATTCGTTTAGGGTTTTTTGGTACATCTACTTTCTTACCATTATCCATCGTAAACGACTTTGTATCAGAGCTTGAATCTTTCTTACTACTTGAATCTTTATTGTCATTGTTGTTCCCGCATGCTGCAACAAATAAAATTAACGTTAATACTAAAATTAATACCTTTTTCATTAAAAAGCCTCCCCAATTAATTGATATTGATAATCTTTCTCAATTGTATCAAAGTATAGTGATAATACAATAGGTTTTGCAAAATTTAAAGAGTGCAATTATTTGAATATCATATTTTTACCATGTATATTTAACGTAGTAAATTCGATTGGAAAGGAGTGAAGGCGTAATGGAATGGCTCATAGGGTTATTAGGTGAAGAGATATTAATTAATTATGTTGCATTTAGCATACATTATTTCATTCCTGTGTTATTAACGCTCTTGTTTGTTTACTTGCAAATGCAGGCAAACATCAAGCTCCACAAAGATTGGATTGTAAGGTTTTCAACTGAATTAGAGGATCAATACATTTTTGAATGGATAGTCCCTATTTTAAGGTGGAGAACACGTTGCTTATCCAAAACCGTCGATGAAGAAGACGCTAGTCCAATATATTAACGCATAATTAATATATTGGAGGAGAAATTTTGAAAAAATTATATACAGTTTTAGCATTTTTAGCAGTATCGATTTTACTAAGTGGATGTGCACCACAAGAAGGTGGTGTATTTTATACTTCATTAGTAGAACCATTCATTTATTTGATTAAATTCTTTGCATCATTCTTTAATAATAGTTACGGAATTGGCATTATCATCGTTACCATATGTGTAAGACTAATTGTTATGCCGTTTATGTTGCGTTCTTTTAAAGGACAGAAGAAAATGCAATTTAAAATGAAGAAAATAAAACCACAAATGGATGAAATTAATGAGAAGATGAAATCAGCTAAAGATGAACAAGAACGTGCGCAATATAGCCAAGAAATGATGGCTTTATATAAAGAACATGGCGTAAATCCTTTAAATATGGGATGTTTACCAATGATTATACAGATGCCGATACTAATGGCGTTGTACTTTGCAATATCTCATAATGATGCACTAGCAAGTCATAGCTTCGCTTGGTTTAACTTAGGTTCACCAAATATATTTATGGCACTGATTGCCGGAGCACTCTATTTATTACAAGCATATTTATCAACAAAATATTTACCAGAAGAATCAAATGGGCAAATGAAATATATTATGTATATTAGTCCAATTATGATATTTATTGTGAGTATGAGCACACCAGCAGCACTGCCATTATATTGGAGTGCAAGTGCAATCGTACTTATCATTCAACAATATATATCTAATAAGTACTTTAATTATCACGAAGACGATCTTCAAACAAGTTCATAAATAACAAAAGACGCTCAATTCTTGAGCGTCTTTTTATGAATAAAAACAAAAAAATAACCTTCTATTCGCTTTGACATGTATAGAAGGTTATTAAATTAATTATATGCAGTCACCGTCACTTAAACGGGCTTGTAGAGGTAACGTGTTACAGCACGTTACCTTTATTTGATTATAGAATATCATGAAAAAATACAATTTGTCTAGTGACTTAAACACCTGAAGCTCAATTCTCGAGCTTCTTTTTCTTTCTTCTCTTAATGATTTCATATGTAATCAAAATAACAACAATCACCAGCATAGGGTATATTCTGTAATCGGGAGAAACGAAAAATCTAATCAAGATGAATGCGATAATTAATGAGCTAAACTGTATTAAGTATTCTTTAGTAAAGATATTATATCTATCTTTTTTATATTTATTATTTTCTAAAACTAGTGGTATAGCTACTGATATTCCTATTATTGCACCAATTAATGACGCTAAATCCACTTTATTGAAGATAATAAGTTGGGTTAATACAATAATTGAAATCATATACAATCCATACGTCACACTATAAAACAATTTCTCCTTCATTCTTCTCAGCTCCTTAATTTAAATGGATTTTGAAGTTTACACCTTTTGTAGTGGGCATAATTTTAAAGGTTCCGTTATGAAATGTGATGCAATCCATAATGATTGTTGAACCGATACCGTGTCCTTCTTTGTTGTCTTTTGTTGTGTAATTTGAATGAAGCATGTGTTTCTCTGTCGTCTTACTTATGCCAACACCATCATCTTTGTAGTTAATTTCTAAACCTTCATTTATATTCTTAATGTTGATTTCGATGTTTGGGTTACATTTATTATGATCGATACTATTATCTATAAGGTTCATCATCATACGTTCAAAATATAGTTTATTGCCATAAAATTTTTGTTCTGTTAATTGATTGATAATTTCAAGTTTGTCATATTGTATGGTCCTTCTCAGCTGCTTTAATGTCTCTGTAATATCGAATGATTCTTTATGAATGGTCATTTGATCTGTTTCGTATCTGAAGTTATTGTTTAAACTATCAATCAATTCAGTCATATATGCAGCTTTATCTGAAATTAAAATCGCATATTTCTTAGTATCAATTTCTTCTGATGATAAGAGCTTGGCGTAACCATAAATAGATGTTAAAGGTGATTTTAAATCATGAGATAGTTGATTTAGCCATTTCTCGCGGTAGTAATTAATTTGATTTTGATAGATTTTATCTTCAGTCAGTTGTAAGTTTAAGCTTTCTACAGAATCATTAAGTTCTTTAAATAATTTTTTGCTTCTTTTGTTGTAGTGTTTAGAGCTTGGTTTAAACAACTTACCTTTAGAAAGATTTTCTATCCAATCTGTATAGAAGAATAAAGGCTTAGAAAGTCTTTTAGAAATGATAAATGCAAAAATAATTACTAAAATCATGTTGAGTAAAAGTAACAATAAGTATGTTAATGCTAAAAATTTAAATGTCTTATTTTCTATGTCATTAAATTCATCTGTAAATTGAACTTTATGATAAGCAGGATTATCTATAAATGTTAATTGATTATCCTTTTCGACATGATAATATTTATTGTAATTATTGATATACAAGCTACTTATCAATTTCTTTGTATCAATATTTTCTGTTGATTGAATAGCATGTCTATGTGATTTTGGATAAATTAATATGACGCTATAGTCATCACTGCGAAAAGGAATAGCTTGTGTATTATATAAGTTTTCAACAAGTTTATTTTTCAAATTCAATTGTTTTTTAGGATAAAGGACATTGGCATCTTTATCGATAATATACAACTGAACATGATTGTCTTTTAATTTTTGTTTTAAATCATCATTTAATTTATAGCCGTTTTCTTCATTTGATATTGAAAAATCCATATAAAAATCATCAACATCATCTAAATCGGAATAAGAAATTTTTATAACATTTGTAAAGAAAAGCCATATGCCAATAACACCTATAATAAAAGTAATAGTAAGAAAAATAAAAATATATTTCGTGAATTTCCATGTGAATCTTTTATTCATTTCATTAACCTCTATATATGTAACCTTTGCCTCGAACTGTCTGTATAAGTTGAGGATTATTTGGGTCATCTTCTATTTTTTTGCGTAGTGTACGTATGTGAACCATTAATGTATTGTCATCCACACTGACTGAATAACCCCATACACGTTCGTATATTTGGCTCTTCGTCAAAACTTGGTTTTTATTTTTAATAAAATAAGCGAGAAGGTCGTATTCTCTTGATGTCAGGTTAGCTTTTTTGTTATTTGTGATAACGTCAGTTGTATCTAGATTGACTTGCAAGTTCTTATTGTGATGTGTATTGATATTTTTAATATGTACAGAGACGCGATAAGCGAGCTCAATAGGATCAAATGGTTTCTTCACATAATCTACAGCACCATTTTCAAATCCTTTATAAACGTCTAGATCAGAATCTTTTGCTGTAACGATAATAAGTTTAGTATCTTCATGTTTAATATATTTGACGAGTTCATAGCCATTTTCTGATTTTAAGTTTAAATCAAGCAACACGACATCAAAGTGATGTTCTTTTAATTTTGCTTCAGCTTCTGGTTTGTCACTTGCTAAATATATGTCACCTAATTGTTTATTAGATAAGGATATTTTTATCAATGTTTGTATATCTAAATCATCTTCTACTATTAATATTTTGGCAGTCATTTTTACACCTCTATATTATTGTATATTTTCATTTTATATGTATCTAGACGTATATGTAAAATTAAGTCAGATTTAAGGTTTATATAAGTTAGATTTTATTTTAACTTGTTAATATAATATGTGAGGTGAATAGAATGAACAGAATAAAAGTTGCCGATGTACTAAGAGGATTTAGTTTATTTGGCATATTTATGGCTAATTTATTAATTTTCCAATTTGGTTTAACAGGGCAATTATACATAGATCAGTATCATTTAAGTGGTTTGAATCAAACAATTTATCATGTGATCAAAATTATATTTGAAGGCAGCTTTATGCCCATATTTGCGATTTTATTTGGTTTTTCTTTAGATAAGCTTTATCAATCTATGAAAAGTAAACAAATTAAACGTCCAAGAATAAAACTGTTAAGAAGAGCTATATTCTTATTAATATTAGGTAGTTTACATGCTTATTTTATATGGGAAGGAGATATATTATTTGGTTATGCATTATCGATGTTAATTGTGATTCTATTCATTTCATTGAATCGTAAATTTTTTAAATGGATTACGATTATTGGATTTGGGTTGATATTAGCAATGTCGGTTGGTTCTTTGTTTGATACTTCAAGTCCTATTATAGAAACGAGTGATAAAGCTTCATATGTGCATGAGGTTAAAACATTATATAGTGAAGGTAGTTATTGGGATATTCGTGAAGCAGATGACACGATACAAGATCCGAAATTCATGCAATTAAAATCAATGCTTGGCGATAATATGGGATGGTTATTTGTAATGATTCTGTTTATAGAAGTTCCGTATTTTACTTTAGGTATATGTTTATCAAAATATAAATGGTTTGAAAAACGTATTAAAGATCAACACATTTCAAAATGGTTTATATATTTAATACCAGTATGGATATTAGGAAAGTCCTCTTATTTATGGTTATCGAATGAAAATGCAGCAGAGAGCATTGCCATGATATTTGGTATATTGTTGGCCATCAGCTATATTTGTTTATTTAAATATTTATATCAAACGTATCAACAAAACATCATATTTAGAGGATTTGAAAGTCTCGGTAAAATGTCGTTATCGATGTATATTTTACAAAGTATTATTGGAACACTCATATTATATGGCTATGGATTAGGATTCTTCGGAAAAGATGTACTTTTAGTGACGACGATTAGTTTTATTTTAATTTATGTATTACAAATGCTTTTAGCAACATGGTATCAAAAGCATTGGCGATATGGTCCGCTAGAATATATACTTCGAATGTTTACACATTGGAAAATTAAAGTAGGAAAAAGGAGATGAAATAATAATGATAGAAATAGTTAAGAAAGTTGCACGCATAATATTTGTCGTATTTTCAGGACTATTAGTCGCAAGATATGTCATTCAGCAGCTGAATCAATTTACTAATTTGCATTTAAGCTGGTTCTATTTAGAACATGTGCCATATAGTTTCATCATCATTGTTATTTTATATTTCATCTGCATTGTCGTTTATAGTTCATTGCGTACATATGGACAAAGTGATTAGTTTAAATATATAAAGAAAGGGAGCAGGACGTATTGTCCAGCTCCCTTTTTTGATTGCTATTCTTTTGGCTTAATAGATTTAACATTTTTAAATCCACTTTTCATACTTGCAAGGTGTTCCATAAAATCATGCCACTCTGTACCAGCTTCTTCGAACGTTTGCTGTAATAATTCATTTTGCGCTTGGTTCAATTTATGAACTAAAGCACTACCTTCTTCTGTAGGGTATAAATGTTTTACACGTCTATCATTGTCAGAGTCTACATATCTAATTAATTTTTTTTCTTTTAATTTTTTTAATGAAGCGTGAGATGCTTGTTTAGATATTTCAAGTGTATCTAATAAATCTTTAATTGTTATACCTGGCATTTGATCTATAAAAAATAAAAATCTATGATGTTGTCTGTTCATGCCATGATTTTTAATAATATCGTCAGCTGTATTGATAAATGTTTTGTATGCGAAATAAAAAAGCATATGATCATAATTGTTTTTATTATCCATTGTGTCGACTCCTTTTCAACTATTATAAAGGATAGTTGTTAAAAATTCATTTTTAGGTCAATGATGTTGACTTAATTTTAAAGTAGGTATATACTAAGAATTGTTATAGGGATTATTAAACATTTGATATTTAATCAAAGGTTTATTTTTTACATTAATAGGTCAACTATATTGACTTAAATTGATTCGTAAAAATAGAAAAGGAGAATCGGATATGAAAAAACGTGTTGGGGAATATTTAATGGATTCATTAAGTACAGTAGGGGTAGAAAAAGTATTTGGTGTTCCTGGAGATTTTAATTTAGCATTTTTAGACGATATCGTAAGTAGAGAAGATATGGAATGGGTAGGCAATACGAATGAATTAAATGCAAGTTATGCTGCGGATGGATATGCAAGAATGAATGGTATTAGTGCAATGGTCACTACATTTGGCGTTGGTGAACTAAGTGCAGTTAATGGTATTGCCGGATCATATGCAGAACGCGTGCCAGTAATAGCTATTACAGGTGCACCAACAACAGTTGTTGAAGAAGCGGGTAAATATGTTCACCATTCATTAGGTGAAGGTAAGTTTGATAGTTATAGAAAAATGTTTAAAGAAATTACAACTGCTCAAAGTTATATAACAGTAGAAAATGCTCAGACTGAAATTCCAAGATTAATTAATGCAGCATTAGCTGAAAAAAGACCTGTCCATATACATTTACCAATCGATGTAGCACAAGCAGAAATTGAAGTTGAAGAAGCTTTCAAACCAGCTGACGTGATCAATCAAGATGTTTCTCAATACATCGAAATGGTACAACAAAAATTAAAAACAGCACAGCAACCTGTTATCATTACTGGTCATGAAATTAATAGCTTTAAATTACATGATGAATTAGAGCGCTTTGTTGAACAAACACAAATTCCAGTTGCACAACTTTCTTTAGGTAAAGGTGCATTTAATGAAGAAAGTCGTTATTATATGGGCATTTATGATGGTAGTATTGCAGAAGAAGAAATTAGAAATTATGTAGATAACAGTGATGCTATTTTAAATATTGGTGCTAAATTAACAGATTCAGCAACTGCAGGTTATTCTTATGGATTTGATATTGATGATGTCGTGATGATCAATCACTTAGATTTCAAATTAAATGATACAACTTCATCAGAATTTACATTACCAAGTTTAATGAACGGATTACTTGATATTGAATATAAAAACGAAGCACATTTCCCAGAAAATAATCGTCCTGAAAAAGGTGATTACACAGTTGATAACGCGCCACTTACACAAGAAATTTACTTTAAAATGATGCAAGATTTTATTGGATTAGATGATATAATTTTAGCAGAACAAGGTACTTCATTCTTCGGTGCGTATGACCTTAACTTATACAAAAATAATACATTTATTGGACAACCATTATGGGGATCAATAGGTTATACATTACCAGCAACAATCGGTACACAAATGTCTAATTTATATAGAAGAAATATCCTATTAATCGGTGATGGTTCATTACAATTAACAGCACAAGATATATCAACAATGATTAGAAACGACCTTAAACCCGTTATTTTTGTTATTAATAATGATGGATACACAGTTGAAAGAAAAATCCACGGCGAACACCAAGTATATAATGATATTCAAATGTGGGACTACAAAATGTTACCAGCAGTATTTGGCGGTAAAGATACAGTAGCCGTACACGACGTAGAAACATCTGCCGATTTAGAAAATGTATTCTTAAAAATTAACAATGAACCTAATCAAATGCATTTCATAGAAGTTAAAATGGGCGTTTCAGACGCACCAGAAAAACTAGACGCAATCGGACAAGCATTCTCAAAACAAAATAGTTAATATAAAACCCCCTAAACCATCAATCATGGATTAGGGGGCATTATTATGTGAAGAGGATGGAGAAGGCAGTATAAACGAGAAGTAGGGCCATTATGATATTAAATGCTAATTCATGTTGATTAATAAACTTTTTAAAGATTGAACCAAAGACACTCCAGCTGAATGAGGATAGAAATCCGATGAGCGCTAAATATGTAATTAAGATGATTTGGATAGAGAAATGTTCAAAGTTTGGTGTTATAAATGCAGCTACAACACTTAACGCATAAATCACACCTTTAGGATTTACGAACTGTAACAACATACCAAATTTAATATTATTGTATCTATTACTAAACGATTGAGCATCCGTACCTTTACTCGTTCCAATTTTGTATGCTAAATAAAGTAAATAAATTGCCCCGAAAATCTTCATATATAATTGTATTTTAGGGAACAGGTGATACAAAGCAGAACTAAAGAAATTAGATACGAGCAGTAATAAAAAGAAGCCAAGCGCAACACCGATACAGAAACGTACTGTACCTCGCAGACCAGTTTGTTTAGAATAATATAAAGACATAATGTTATTAGGTCCAGGCGTGAAACTAGAAACAATCGCATAAATCGTCATAGATAATAAAGTCATATAAAACACCCCTTCAAATTAAACTATTGAGAGTATTGTATCGGTAGATGAAGTGATTGTAAATGGTTGGTGGTGGGGGATGAGAATGTATAAATCTTATAAAAAGAAGGTGAAAGTATGAAACAGCGTATTATGGTTATTGGATGCCCAGGCTCTGGTAAATCAACGTTTTCAAATAAATTACATAATAATTTAGGAATTCCTTTATATCATTTAGATGAAATAAAATGGCAAAATAGTAACAAAACAATAGATAGTGAGACTTTTGAAGAAATATTAAAAAATATTATTCAATTAGATGAATGGATTATTGATGGTAATTATAACAGTACTTTGGAATTAAGAATGAAGAAAGCAGACATTGTGATCTGGTTAAATTATAGTAGAGCAATTTGTATATATAGAGTATTTAAAAGGTATCTTCAAAGTTTTTATAGAAAATCTGAAGGAGGAAATCCTAAAAGAGTGAGTTGGAGTTTTATTAAATTTGTTTGGAATTTTAAAGACAATCATGATAAAAGATTACTTGATTTAAAAGATAAATATAGTAATCAAAATGAATGGATAATATTAAAGTCTAAATATGACACTAAATTATTTTGTGATAAACTGCAGGAAAGTTAATATTGTATAGGTTTACTAATTAAGTAAAACGAACTGTAGTATTTTAGTTTATCTTTTCCTGCGCATTCTCTATAATAATTGTAAAGAATTACGGAGGTGCATCGATGAACAGTCAAACATACTTACTGGCTCTCAAAAATCGTATCATTCAAGATAAACTTGATGAAGATACGAGGAACTATATTAAAGGTCTGGAGGGTGAACTTTTCATTAAAGATATTCTTGATGAACATCCAGATCTTCATTATTTATATGATTTTCATATAAACTACAAAAATCGCGTTCAAATTGATTTCTTAATTGTAACGGATGATGCTATATGTCACTTTGAGGTTAAGCATTATTCTGGAGATTATACGATTAAAGATGGTCAGCTTATGAACGAATTTGGAAACATGTTTTATACACCTTTTCAACAACTGCGACGAGCCAATCACGAATTGAATCATTTAATATCCCATTTGAATATCAACAAACCCTTACATTCCTATCTTATTTTTTCAAACCCCAAATTTACTTTAAAAGGTACAATGCCTAATCAATTCAATATCCTATTACCAACAGAATTACACAAACTTAAATATATGTTTAAAAATAATCATACTATAGAAAATGCTAATATCTTACATATGTTTCAACAAGAGCATAGTGACTTTTCACATCTTTATAACAATATTAAAAAAGTCCCGATGGCTAGTTTAAGTCCAGGATTGAAATGCCCAAAATGTAAGAGATTGAATACGATTGAGGTAGAAGAACGAAAGAAATATCTACGTTGTAAATTCTGTCACTTTGAAATTAGTAGAAATAAATTGTACTTGTATAATTTAATGGAATTCTATATCTGCAAAGGGGAGTCTTTTACTTTATCAGAAGCCCAGAAATGGTGTGGGGTGGAGAATAGTTTAACTATTAGAAGGGTGCTTGATAAAAATTTTAGGTTTATTAATAAGAAACCAAAGAAATATTATCTTGATAATAAATAAGTATCATCTTTAAGTTTTGAAGTGTATTTATCAAGACTGGTCAAACAACATAAATAGGCGCCTTGTATTTATCAAGACTGGCCAAACAAGATAAATAGGGGCCTCGTATTTATCAAGACTGACCAAACAAGATAAATAGGAGCCTCGTATTTATCAAGACTGCCCAAACAAGATAAATAGGGGCCTCGTATTTATCAAGACTGACCAAACAAGATAAATAGGAGCCTCGTATTTATCAAGACTGCCCAAACAAGATAAATAGGGGCCTCGTATTTATCAAGACTGACCAAACAAGATAAATAGGAGCATTGTATTTATCAAGACTGGCCAAACAAGATAAATAGGCGCCTTGTATTTATCAAGACTGGTCAAACAAGATAAATAGGCGCCGTACTTTTATTAACATCCCCCAATCTCCCATACCCAACCAAAAAACAGGGGCGCCATACGCGGCGCCCCTGTTCCTTCTTAAGGTATTATTGATATATGGTTATGTTTATTTATGG
>ERZ1023497.76-NODE-76-length-47966-cov-96.409384_pt1 | contig 47966 bp, 39 predicted proteins | sample MGYA00380543_ERZ1023497 | MGnify/ENA primary metagenome ERZ1023497 (study PRJEB33173, sample SAMEA4830384) | metagenome | study: EMG produced TPA metagenomics assembly of the PRJEB25223 data set... | reverse complement strand
TAGCAGCCTAGAACATAGTGTTTTTATTAAGTTCTCATTCTAAGGGTTCAGCGCCGTTGTTCTCCTAAGGTTTGTTTATTTATATTTATTATAATATTGGAAGTGATTTGAACCGACTCGTACTAACCGAAGATAAATAACCTAAAGTAGTGTCCACGTAAAACGTGCACAAAAAAACTGCCAACAAAATCAGAGACTTTGTTGACAGTTTGAAGGCAGCAAATAAGTGCCTTTTTATTCATTGAGGAATTTTTCCACTTCTTTTTTATTTGTTGCTTTGTCAATTTCTAAAGCACTACCATCCATTGGTGATTGAATATCTTGGTACGATCCCTCTACTGGTAATGTTATAGAATCCACGTTTTTATCGCCTCTAATACCAAAGTTTAATCCTGATTGAATCAATGCAGAATCCGGCATATTAGTGTTTAAATAACCACGTAAAATACCTGCTACTTTTGGTAATTTCGGTAAAGTATCAAGGCTCACGAGTTCTTTTTTCAATGATTGCATTACTTGTTGTTGGCGACGCACACGACCAAAATCACCTTCTGCGTCATGTCTGAATCTTGCATAACCAAGTAATTCTTTACCATCTAAACGATGATTACCTTTTTTCAATGATACACCTATATTTTTAGACATATCTTTTTCAACATCAATTGGGACACCATCGGGCTCTAGCTCATCTATCATTTTTTCAAAGCCAGTAAAATCTAAAATCGCATAGTATTCTGGATCAATACCTAAATTCTTTTTCAGTGTCTTACGTAGTAATTCAGGTCCACCCATCGTATAGGCAGAATTAATTTTATGCTGACCATGTCCAGGTATATCTGCATATATGTCTCTCATTACAGACATCATTTTCATTTTTTTATGCACGTAATCATACTGTGCAATCATAATAGAGTCTGTACGGGACATACCATCAGCTTCTTTATCAGCGCCAAGAACCATAACCGTAATTTTTCCATCATTTTTAGCGGCACCATTAAATTTTTCTTTTTTTATGGTTTTACCATGTTCTTTAGCGTAATCAATACCAGAATTATACCCATGAATAGCATAACCAATTACTATACCTAAAATAATAATGATAAATAAAATTATAAAAGGTAGTTTTCTTACTCTTTTTTTCTTTCGTGATCGCCTTGGTGGAGTCTTGTGCGGCGTATCACCTTCATTAAATTCTCTCTTTTGCTTATCTTCGCTCATATAATATCAACCTTATATCTTCAAAATTACAAATCTATGTACTATAATTAATACATATTAAAGTTATATAAATTTAATGTAAAAATCAAGTAATTTCTAAATAAATCGGACTAAAGGGCTATTCAGAAAGGATGTTAAGCATGAATATTAACAAGGCGTATTTCGCTGGAGGTTGCTTTTGGTGCATGGTTAAGCCGTTTGACACTTTTGAAGGTATCGAAAAAGTAACTTCAGGTTACATGGGAGGTCATGTTGATAATCCAACGTATGAACAAGTAAAAACTGGTACTACAGGTCACTACGAAACAATTGAAATAGAATATGATGTGGCCTTATTTTCCTATAATAAATTATTAGAAATCTTTTTCTCTGTCATTGACCCAACAGATGAAGGTGGCCAATTTCAAGATAGAGGTGCACAATATAAAACTGCAATTTTTTATACCAATGACGATCAAAAACAAGTTGCTGAAAATTATATCGAACAACTAAAAGATACATTTGAACACGATAAAGCAATTGCTACTAAAATTTTACCCGCTTCAACTTTTTATCAAGCTGAAGAATACCATCAAGATTTTTACAAAAAAAATCCTGAACGCTATGCTGCGGAACAGCAAGAGCGCCAACGTTATCAGCAATAACAAATCATCCGACGTTACATAGTATAGCCATCATGCTACTATGTAACGTTTTTTTATTTTACGTGCTTATTATTCTTTTCATTTTATAAGTTTTTTGACCCTTTAATGATAAAATGTTACTTTTATCTATCTTGTACGCCATTGAAAACGCTTACTAAAACTGTTATAGTAAACATATGCCTTGGTTGAACAAAGGGGTATTCGAGATATCGAGTATAGTTAGATTCAAAAGTAATATCTACACAATATTACGCGTTAGTTTATTATAGTTAATCATATTACTTACTTCTCTAAATTTATTAACTATAAAATTGATTAAACATTTAAACTCCTTAGCATAAAAGCCACCGTGTCCATAACGGTGGCTTTTATTATTTGCATTAACGTCTAATCACATTTAATACTTTTAATAGACTTAACCATAAAGAACTTTTCTTGCGATAGACTAAAAATCTAGATTCCCACTGTGGTTTAAACTTTTCTTTGTAACGCCTTAAACCTTGAAAATGATAAATTCTATTGAAGTGTTCAAACACACGCCCTGCTAATCGCTCTCCTGTGTATGAAAAAGGTAGTTGCCCCACATTAGATAGCGTAGCCATTCCCATGTTAAAACGTTTGTAACCTGCTTCTTTCGCCCACAACAACATGTGTAAGTATAATGCATCCATTAATGGCATTTCCTCTTGCGGATCCCACCTAATCAAGTCTACAGATATAGTGTCTCGATAATAAGTGGGCATAAAGTTGCAAAAGGCAATAATTTGTTGTTGTTCATTTTTAATAACTGCAATAGGTGCTTGTGCTAAATAATATTCATAAAAAGCACCTACAGAAAATTGCATTTCTTTTCGACCAGCTAACCAATCATCACTTATTTGCTGTAGAGCAACCATTAACGACTGTGTATACGGTGGCTTTACAACCTCAAACGACATCCCCTGTTCTGATAATTTATTAAGTGTAGCACGTAATCCTCGTCGTTTTTTACCGGCAACAGTAAATGTGTCTAAATCAATGACTGCCTCTTCACCTAATTTAAAAAATTGATTACCAAAGTTATGATACAATGCTAAATGTTTATCTGTAACCTGATAAAAGATAATATCATAACCGATATCATGCGCATGACTATAAAATTCAACTAATAAAGCGTTAAAATAATTTTCATCTCCTACCGGATCTCCTAAAACAATATAAGCACCCTTTTTCAAACGATACATTAAAAAGGCACGTTGACTTCCATCAATAAAGCATTGCTTATCATCTGTGTAAATCAGATGACTCAAATAACTACCACCATATTCTTGAATAATATTCTCACATATTTTGATATCTTCTCCACTATGATGTAGTTGTACTTTCCGTTCAAAATACCACACAATCGTCCCAACGATAAGTACTACAAACAACACTGTAAACCAGAAATAATAACGTAAAATAGACGTATCAACTTGAATCTGATACACATCTAATGTATAAAGTGACTCGTAAATGTACACATGATTTAAATATAGTACAAAACTACTAACGACAAGCATCCAGCAAAATGACGCTAATCTAAATGGTCGCTTCAACACTCTGGCACGTCTATAAAAGACGAGCAATAATATGAGCATAATTGTGAGCCAGCCTATTAATATTAGTGAAAAATATGTAAACAGTGTAACAAACATGATAAGTAATAACGCTACTGCAGAAACCATAATCGCGCGTTTAGATAGTTTGTAAACACCTACAACATTGAGCATTAATAATAAACAGGCACAGGTATGCACAGAGACAATAATATAATCTAAATAATGATTAGCATTATATAAGCCATCAATAATTATCGTTAAATTATTCAAGAAAAACAATACACTCGTAAAAAATAATAAAATAGACATAGAAAATACTGGTATTTTGGCAATGATATCTTTTTGATACGACTTAAAAAGTGACGTCATATCTATAACAGGTATAAACACTTTAGACTCACCGAAATAGCGTTTGGCAGCATCTTTAAATTCAAAGATAGAAAGGATTAAGGCAATTAGTACTGGGAAAAAATAATAAGCGAATCGGTACAATAACAGAGCAAGGACAATTTTTTCTTCAGGTACATTCAATGCTTGTAAACCTAATAGCAAAATCAAATCAAAAGCCCCAAAGCCTCCAGGAATAAAACTTATTAAACCTGATAGTGCAGCCACTATAAATACACCCATAAATACTGGGAATGATAATTGTACACCAACTATAAAAAGTGCAAAATACAAAACTAATGCTGCTGCAAACCATTCAAAACCAGAAACAATAGTACAATAAACACCTAAATATTTATTCTGCTCATTGACTGGACGTATAATACTGCCAATAACAAATAATGGTAAAAACAATGCAACAATATATAATAGCCATCTCACCCATGGATCAGCACTAAACAAATGTGATACATCAAAAACATGTGCAACAACTAATATTGATAATAAACTTAATCCCGTTAACATCGATATTAAGACGACTGAAATTGCCTTTACCAATACTTTTTTATTTGTAGTTTCATTTTTATATGCCATGTAACGAACGGTTGCACCTATAAAGCCGCCAAATCCTGCTACTGCATTTACAGCGTTAATAATATAGCCTAAGCGCATAGCTTTCCATAACGTTATGCGCATATGCATCGCCTTTGCTAACACGACATCATAAAGTGAAAGAATGATAAGTGAAGCACCACCACTAACAAAAAGCGTAATAAGCCACCAACGATTAAGTTGGCCAAACATAATTAAAGTCTGTTTGACATTCACATGTGCTAACTCTCTCGCTAAATTAAACACTACAATCCCCAATAGCGCTACTGCAAAGGTTACTTTTACTGTTAGTAATATTTTCTTTTTAAATTTTCTTGTCATAACACCACATCGACTTCTAAAATTTTTATATTTTATAAAAATATAGCATAAAACCGTTGACTATGGAATAAAAATAAAATTAAATAGCTTTAAATGTTAATATTTCTCACGACAAAGTTGATCAACTAAATATACAGCCTATGAAATGATGCTGTCTGCCGATAATAAAAATTCAGAGATAGTAAGCATTTCTATTGATCTCTTTTATCCTTTGATTTATTCAACATAATAAACACCACCATTATTTAATTTAAATCTTTTAAGATTGGCAGTTATTTGGGCCGACTCCTGCGGAAATGGCACTCGCCGAAGACTACAGGCTAAGGCAGTATCCGCGGAAAGCGTGCACAAAAAAACTGCCAACAAAGACAGAAACTTTGTCGACAGTCGAAAACTAAATCTAAAATCAATATTGTATCGACTTTATGTAATAGATGATGATTAGGAGCTTTATTTAGAAATAGCAATCATTTCAAATTATCTCTTTATCCTTTGATTTATTCAACATAATAAACACACCATTATTTAATTTAAATCTTTTAAGATTGGCAGTTATTTGGGCCGACTCCTGCGGAAATGGCACTCGCCGAAGACTACAGGCTAAGGCAGTATCCGCGGAAAGCGTGCACAAAAAAACTGCCAACAAAGACAGAAACTTTGTCGACAGTCGAAAACTAAATCAATCTCTAATATATTCTTGTTCATCATTTTTAAATTCATACTCTCCAGCATCATCACCATAGTATTTATTGTATCTACGTTTATATAAGAAATATAAATGAGAAACTAATACTTTAAGAATTGCATAAGCAGGAATACCTAATATCACACCTACAACTCCTAATAAGTTTCCAGCACTTAACAATATAAAAATAATTGTCAGTGGATGAATTTGTAAAGTTTTACCCATAATATTCGGTGATATAAAATGCCCTTCAATAAATTGTACTGCCGTCCAAACTACGATTAATTTCAACAGCATAATTGGTGACGTAATTAACGCAATAATAATAGCCGGTGATATAGCTATCGTAGGTCCAATATATGGCACTACACTCGTTACAGCAGCGATACAAGCTAAAATCAAGCCATAATCTAAACCGATAATAGAATAACCAATAAACAATAAGACACCAATACAGAGAGACACAATAATTTGTCCTTGAATGTATGAACCTACTTGAACACTCATTTTATCTAATAAATCATGGTAGTCTTTTCTGAATTTAGGTGGCACAATTTTTGTTGAAAAATCTTTAAAACGATGGCCATCTTTTAACATGAAGAATAAAACAAATGGTGTTGTTACGATGACTACCCCAACATTAACAACTGTTTCCGCGATGTTTTTCACTTTCGAACCAAAACCATTAAAGTAATCTGAAATCATAGATGGAATTTTTTTAGCTAGCGAGTTTAAATAGTCTTGAATTTGACTATAAAAATTCGAAGCTACAGTGTATTTTGTAATATTATCTATAAATTGATTAACTTTAGTAATGTAATGCAGGAAATTCGTACCGAATGTTTTAATTTGACTACTAATCACTGGTATTAATAAATTAATAGCTAACGATATAACACCAATAATTACTAAAAATAAAATAATTACTCCCCAAAGTCTTGAAATATTATAACGTTCCATTAAGTTAACTATTGGGTTAAATAAATAATAAAGAATTAATGACACTATAATAGGTGCTACTATAGTGTTAAAAACAATAATAAACGGTTTGAATATGTAAGAAACTTGATCAAATATAAAAATTACTATACCAATCAAAATCAACATAAATAAACCAAAAATTAAATCTTTACCACCTAAAAAGCGCATAAATCGCGTTTCAGGAAAATTTAAATTTAATTTCTTTTTACTCTTTTCTTGCCGCTTAACATTTTCTTCGCTCGACATAATCTTCACCGTACCTTATAAACAAACTTATTTATACATCTCATTGTATATGAAAACATGATTTATTATAACCAACTGTGTTGTTAATTATTCTCCATACTAACACACGATGTCAATTTAAAAACTTCATATCGTACTCCAGTTATATAAATTACGTTATAACATAGCATTCTACCCGTTTTATAGTAATTTCATGCATATATAATATATACATAAATACCGTGTATTAAGTCAAACTCAATACACGGTAGTTTACTTTAAGAATTCATATTTGAAAATTGTGGATCGATACGACTTTTCTTCGGTACCTCTTGTGTTGGTTGTGTAACCTTTTTCTTCGGAATAGGTACAATATAATTACCATATGGTAATTTACCAATAACCCACACCATACCAACTGATAACGCAACAGCACCAATAAAGATGAATACAAATTTACTTTGTGGTGCAATCTCATTAATAACTGGTAATCGTTTCATAAATTGAATACCAACATAATGTACCAAGTAAATACCCATTGAATAGTTACCAATTAGCGTAAATGTTTTCAGCAATATCTTATCTTGCTTAATCCAGACATATAGATAATTTAAAAAGACAATAAAGAACGGAATATAAATTAAGTTAGAAATATGTGCCGAACCATGTAAGTTTTCTAAATCTATACTGACAAATAGATCAACAAATAAAATGAAAATTATTACCCATAATACTTTTTGATATTTAAATATCAACGCTTTAATTTCATCATAAAATTTAGCATAAACAATGCCAAACATGAAAAATGATATCCAATTAAGAATAAACATTTTATCATTAACAAAACGGTCTAAACTTTCTATACCGAGTGACACAGGCTGTACTTTAATCCAAAGCACATTGATAACCGTAAGTATTAAAAATGCAACTATCAACGGCCAACCCTTTTTAAATCTATGAATGAACGGGAATAATACATAAAACTGAATAACCGTTAAAATAAAATATAAATGGAAATTAGCTTTACCATAAACAAAATAATTCACTAATTCACCATCAGGTTCTAAATTATGTAAATAAAATGCTCTGTATAATAAGTAAAATATACTCCATATAATATAAGGGATAAGTATTTTAGTAAAACGTGATTTAGCAAAGTGTGACATACTAAAACCTCGATTCACTACCGAAATAGTCAGTAAAAACCCACTAATCACAGCAAAAACTGGCGTGCCTAGTCGTGCTAATTGATTTATATACCCTAACGGTTCAGAAGTAAAGCCACCTGTACTTGCTGAATAAGCTATACTATTCACAGTGTGAATGGCTACTACTAGCATAGCTGCTACTGCTCTTATGACAGGAATTTCATCATAATATTTCATATTGTATGCCAAACGCTCCCCTCAACTAATCAAACAACTCTATAATAACTATAATATTTGCAAAAGTAAATAGTATTTATATACAAAAACAATTATACATAAGTTAATATTAAAATTATTTTCTTATAGTAATTTTAATATTAACTTTGTTAATTTAATGTAAAAAAGACAATCATTAAACTATTTTTTAATGATTGTCTCTTGTAGTGCTATATTAAAGTTATATGTATAAAGCTTCAGATTATTTAAGGCTGGTCAGATATTGTGAAGTGGTGGATATGAATTGCAAGATAGACAATTTCCGATTCATGAATTGTAACATTTAACTCTCGTTGGATTAATCTCATAATTTTTAATGCGACATTGTAACAAAGTGCATAATGCGCTTTAACCATATCTTCAAATACTTGAGAAGCAGCTGCACGCTCATCTTGTTGAATACGTCTAATTAAAAATTGCACATGCCTAATGAAACGTTGATACTTTATCGAGTGCTTATCAATTGTTTGTTGTAGATCATGTTCAATGATTTTAGTTGCTTTACTCACCATGTTGTACATCGCATTAACTTCATGAATAGAAATTGCATTCGTATTTGATGCTATGTGTAACGCTATAAAACCAATTTCATCTTCTGGAAAGTCTACATCTAATTTAGCATTTAATTGCACTATGACACGTTGTGCCAAGTCATATGACTCACTGTATAGTTGCTGTGTTTCTGCGATAAAAGGGTTCGTAATTTTTTGTTGTTGCTGCAATCGTTTATATGCAAAAATAATATGATCAGTTAAGCTTATAACAAGTTTCTTATCATCAATAACAGTTTCCTCACTCGTAATTAAATCCACTGCTTCAATGATAGCATGAATAATACTCTCATCTGTTTGAGCAACTAAAAGTTTATAATGATCTAATTGATGTTGTTGATCCAACTTATAAACCTTTTCTATTGAATCACCACGTTGCACTTTCATACCAGGTTTTTTATTAAAACCTATACCTTTTCCAAGTAAAATAACTTCTTGTCGATCAATCGTACAGATAATGACATTATTGTTTAAGATTTTGGTAATGTGATACTGGCTCATACGAATCACCTTTCTTTTATATCATTAAAATTATATATTGAATCATTTAAAATGAACAGTAAAAGATTAAATTACTTAAGAATTAACGTAAAATAACAAAAAATAGGACGAGCTAAAAATCAACATATAACTGTTTGATTTCATATGCTCGCCCTACAAGATTAAATCACTAAAGTGTTTCTCAACAATAATAACCAATCTGTAAACATTGATTTATTAATATAATGATTTTTCTTTTTTATTTGCGCCCCAGCTTTCAATACCAAAAAGATTAATTTCCAATTCTTCTGGTTTAAATACTGGTTTTTTGCCTTCTTTACGTTGACGTTGATAATCACGCATAACAGCAAAAGCGATATTAGAAAGACCAATAATGGCTATTAAGTTAACGATTGCCATTAAGCCCATAAATAAATCAGCAGTGCTCCACACTGTTTCTGTTTTTACTACTGCTCCTACAAATACTAGAACAACAACTAAACATCTAAAAATAAAGAGTAATACTTTGTTTTTAGATAAAAATTCTATGTTTGATTGACCATAGTAATAGTTACCAATAACAGAAGAATAAGCAAATAACGTAATCGCTACAGTTAAGAAAATACCACCGGCACTTCCTAGATGCTCATTTAGTGCTGATTGTGTTACTGCAACACCAACGGGTTGGTTTTCACCAAATTCTAAGCCGCTATATAGTAAAATCATTATAGCTGTCGCTGTACAAACTAGCATAGTATCAAAAAACACACCTAAAGACTGTATTAGTCCTTGTTTTACTGGGTGTGGTGCCGCAGCAGTAGCCGCTGCATTGGGTGCAGAACCCATACCAGCTTCGTTAGAGAACAGACCACGTTTTACACCTTGTAAAATAGCTGCACCTACTGCGCCTCCTGTTACTTGTTCGAAGCCAAATGCACTTTTAATTATAGTTGAAATTATAGGTATAATTTGATCGTAATTCATAAGTAAGATAACTAATACTAAACCAATATAAATTATTGCCATCACAGGTACAATAATAGATGAAATATTAGCAATACTACGTACACCACCAAAAATAATGACTGCAGTAAAGAAAGCTAAGACAATACCAGTAATCACTGGACTCACATTGTACTGTGTATTTAAAGATTCAGCTATAGTGTTTGATTGCACAGTGTTAAAAACAAAAGCAAAAGTAATTGTAATTAATACGGCAAACACTACACCTAACCAACGTTGATTTAAACCTTTAGTTATGTAATAAGCCGGTCCACCACGGAAACCACCATCTTTATCGGGTACTTTGTAGATTTGAGCTAATGTTGCTTCAATAAAAGCACTTGCTGCACCAATAAAAGCTATAACCCACATCCAAAACACAGCACCTGGACCACCTAAAACGATTGCCGTTGCAACACCAGCAATATTACCTGTACCAACACGAGAGCCGGCACTAATCGCAAACGCTTGAAACGGAGAAATACCTTTTTTACCACTATCTAATGTTTCAGGTTTTTCACCAATTGCGCGAAACATCTCTGGAATCCATCTCAATTGCACGAATTTTGAACTAATAGTGAAATATAAACCTGCTGTTATTAATAAACCAATTAAATACTGAGACCAGATCAAATCATGCCCAGTTTGAACCATTACTTTAAACCATTCTGGAATTAAACTGTCAAAATTATTCACATTAATCCCCCTTTATGAATTTAATTTTTATGTAAATAAAGAGCAAGAGATTTATATATGAGCGTAATTTGTGCGACTATCAACCCATAATAAATCTCTTGATTTATTTTATGTTATAGACCTCTTTATTACATAAAATATTTTATCATTAAATGAAAGAGGTTACTATTCTTTTTTTATAGACTATTCAACAACCAAATTATTGATCTCACCGAATTCATCAACATCAACTACAAATGAACCATTAGTATATTGTTCAGTTAAGTGAATATCTTTAATTAAACCACTTTCTTGTTGATTAGTTGAAAATATAGTATATGAAGTATCATCAGGTTGAATAACACATGCTGCAACAATACGATGTGGATTACCTTTTAATTCTTTCAATAATGTTATGCCGCGTTGTGCGCGTTTAGCAAGTTGTAAGACACGATAATCGATTCGTTTCAATGCACCACGATGTGTCGCCATTAAAATTGTATTCTCAGGCGCGACAATTTGCGTTAGTACCACATAATCTTCAGCTTTAAGATTAATTGACTTCACTCCTGCTGCTCGTAAGCCAGTATCCGATAATTCTTCAGATGGATATGTCAGTGACATGCCTTTATGCGTTAGTACTGTTAGTGTTTGTTCATCAGAAATGCGCATAATATCAATAACTGCATCATTTTCTTTTACTTTCATAGCAACTAAAGGTTTATTATATCTTGTTGTTTTAAACATGGATACATTACTTTTCTTAATCATTCCATTTCGAGTAGCGATAATATAATATGCATCTGGTTTAAAGTCATTTTCACAATACGCATCTATCACAAATTCATCATCTTCCAACGGCACAATTTGTGATACATGCTGACCTAAATCTTTCCACTTGATATCAGCTAATTTGTGAACTGGAATAAACAAATAGCGCCCTTTATTCGTAAACACTAAGGCAGTATCTAATGTGTTAGTGTCGATATATTTTAATAAACTATCTCCATCTTTAACACCGATTTCTTCCACACCACTAGCATTGAAACTACGCAGCGAAGTACGTTTAATGTAACCGTGGCGAGTGACACTTAGTATTACATTTTCGCTCGGTACCATAACTTCTTTATCGATTTTAATTTCTGAAATTTCCGCTTCAATTACAGAGCGTCGTTCTGTTTTAAATTTCTTGCGAATTTCAGTCAATTCTTCTTTAATAACAGCCAACAAGGCATCATGATTATCTAAAATATGACGTAATTTGTCGATAATTGCTTTTAGTTCATCATGTTCGTTTTGTAATTGTACGATATCTGTATTCGTTAAGCGATAAAGTTGTAACATTACGATTGCTTCGGCTTGTGCTTCTGTAAATTCATACTTCTCGATTAAGTTTTCTTTAGCATCCTTTTTATTTTTGGAATTACGAATGAGTTGAATCACTTCGTCTAAAATCGACAGCGCCTTCATTAGACCTTCAACAATATGCATTCTACTTTCTGCTTGATTCAAGTCATATTGTGTTCGTTTAGTTACAACATCTACTTGATGATTTAAATAACTGTCGATAATTTCACGAATACCCATTAATTTTGGACGTCCATCGCTGATAGCGACCATATTAAAACTATATGATACTTGTAAATCTGTATTTTTATATAAATAATTCGCTACAGCTTCATGATTAACATCTTTTTTCAACTCTATAGCAATACGTAATCCAGTACGGTCCGTTTCATCTCGTACTTCCAAAATGCCATCTACTTTTTTATCAGCACGCAGTTCATCAATTTTTTTGACTAATGAACTTTTATTAACTTCATAAGGGATTTCAGTAACAACTAATTCTTTACGTCCATTTCTTAAAGTTTCCACGTCAACAGTTGAACGGACTACAATTTTACCTTTCCCAGTTTCATATGCTTTTTTAATGCCATCTACACCTTGAATAATAGCACCAGTTGGAAAATCTGGTCCTTTAACATAACGCATTAATTGACTCACAGTAATATCTGGATTGTCTATATATTTAAGTGTAGCTTGAATCACTTCAGCTAAATTATGAGGTGGAATATCTGTCGCATAACCTGCTGAAATTCCTGTACTACCATTGATTAATAAGTTTGGTAAACGCGCTGGTAATACCATAGGCTCTTTTGTCGTATCGTCATAGTTAGGCATAAACGGTACAGTATCTTTATTAATGTCTCTGACTAGCTCTTCCGAAATTTGACTCAGTTTAGCTTCTGTATAACGCATAGCTGCTGCAGGGTCATTATCAATACTACCGTTATTACCGTGCATTTCAATTAACACATGACGTAATTTCCAATCCTGACTTAACCGAACCATCGCATCGTAAACGGATGTATCACCGTGTGGATGATACTGTCCAATAACATCGCCGACTGTTTTAGCACTTTTACGGAAATTTTTATCATACGTATTGCCGCTATCATACATGGCGTACAAAATACGACGTTGAACAGGTTTTAAACCATCACGTACATCGGGTAATGCACGTTCTTGAATGATATATTTACTATATCTACCAAATCGATCGCCTATTACATCTTCAAGTGATAGGTCTTGAATTACCTCACTCAATCTACATCCTCCTCATTCTGATGATCTTGTTCTAGTATTTGAATTTCACTATTATCTAAAATACTTAAATCTTCTTGTAAACCGAATTCAACATGACTTTCAATCCATTCTCTTCGTGGTGCAACCTTATCACCCATCAATGTCGTAACACGCTTAGAAGATCTTAATTCATCATCAACTTGAACTCTAATTAAAGTTCTTGTTTCAGGATTCATTGTTGTTTCCCATAATTGATCAGGATTCATTTCACCAAGACCTTTATAGCGTTGTAAAGTAACGCCTTTACCAAATTGTTGTTGTAACTTTTCTAACTCTTCATCTGTCCAAGCATATTCTACTTTCTTGGTTTTTCCTTTACCTTTTTCCAACTTGTAAAGTGGTGGTAAAGCGATGAATACACGTCCTGCCAACACTAATGGTTTCATGTATTTAAAGAAAAATGTTAGCAGTAATACTTGAATATGAGCCCCATCAGTATCGGCATCAGTCATAATAATAACGCGATTATAGTTACTATCTTCTATTTTAAATTCATTACCGACACCCGCACCAATAGTGTGAATGATAGTATTTATTTCTTCATTTTTGAAAATATCATCTAACTTGGCTTTTTCAGTATTAATAACTTTACCTCGAAGCGGTAAAATTGCTTGATATTTACGGTCTCTGCCTAATTTTGCCGAACCACCAGCAGAATCACCTTCGACTAAATACAATTCTTTTTTCTCTGTATTTTTACTTTGGGCTGGAGTCAATTTACCTGATAAAAGTGTATCTTTGCGTTTATTCTTTTTACCAGAACGAGCGTCCTCACGTGCTTTTCTAGCTGCTTCACGTGCTTGTTGTGCTTTCACAGCTTTTTTCACAAGTGATTTAGACAGTTGACCTTTTTCTTCTAAGTAATAAGGTAATTTGTCGGCAACTACTGAATCAACTGCACTACGTGCTTCCGGTGTACCTAATTTTGATTTGGTCTGTCCTTCAAACTGCAACAGTTCTTCAGGAATACGAATAGAGATAATCGCAGTCAAACCTTCTCTTATATCATTACCATCTAAATTTTTGTCTTTAGTTTTTAATTCGTTAATACGACGTGCATAATCATTAAACACGCGAGTCATGGCAGTTTTGAAACCAACTTCGTGTGTTCCACCGTCTTTAGTGCGGACATTATTAACGAAACTTAAAATACTCTCTGAATATTGATCATTGTATTGAAAAGCTACTTCAACCTCAATATCATTGGCTTGACCGTAGAAAGTTGTTACATCATGTAACACTTCTTTACCTTCGTTTACATAACTAACAAATTCTTTTATACCGTCTTCATAGTGGTAGACTTCTTCACGTTCTTTACCTTGTCGTTTGTCGGCTAATGTAATTTTTAAACGTTTAAGTAAAAACGCTGATTCTTGCAAGCGTTCACTTAACGCATCAAAGTTGAACGCTGAAGCATTTTTAAAAATCTCAGGATCAGGTTTAAATGTTACTTTGGTACCTGTTTTTTTAGTTTTTCCTTTTTTCACTAATCCAGTGGCTGGTTTGCCGCCATCTTTAAAACTTTGTTGATAAATTGTTCCATCTCGATAAATTTCTACTTCTAACCAAGCACTCAAAGCATTCACTACAGAAGCACCAACACCATGTAAACCACCTGACGTTTTATAGCCACCTTGGCCAAATTTACCACCAGCGTGCAAAATAGTAAAAATAACTTCAACAGTAGGTTTACCAGATGCATGAATTCCTGTAGGCATACCACGTCCATTATCTTCTATAGTAATACTTTCATCTTTATTGATTGTTACTAAAATTTCATTACCATGGCCATTCAAAACTTCATCGACGGAATTATCGACAACTTCATATACTAAGTGATGTAAACCACGCTTATCGGTTGAACCAATATACATACCAGGTCTTTTTCTAACAGCTTCTAACCCTTCTAAAACCTGAATGGAATCATCCGAATAATTATTTTGCTTATTCATTGCCAATCGTTTCGCCCTCCTACAAACGTACGTTCGTTTTTAAAACTATACAATAGTTATTCTTATATAAATTTAGCTAAATTGCAAGCGTCAAAGTAACATTTCATTAACAAATCATTTACTTACTTTAAATTATGGTCGTTTTATTATAGTATCATATGGTAAAATAAAATTAATGTCATTAAAGGATGTGTAAATGTATATGATGATTGTAATTATGTTGATACTGAGTTACCTCATTGGTGCATTTCCAAGTGGCTATGTTATAGGGAAATTATTTTTCAAAAAAGATATTAGACAATTTGGAAGCGGAAACACTGGTGCAACTAATAGTTTTAGAGTTTTAGGTAAACCTGCTGGGTTTATCGTTACATTTTTAGACATTTTCAAAGGATTTATTGTAGTATTCTTCCCACTTTGGTTACCTGTACATGCAGATGGCCCAATTACTACTTTGTTTACAAATGGTTTAATTGTAGGTGCATTTGCAATACTAGGACATGTGTACCCGGTATACCTAGGATTTAAAGGTGGAAAAGCAGTTGCTACTAGCGCTGGCGTAGTATTTGGTGTGAATCCTCTATTATTAATAATTTTAGCAGCCATTTTCTTCGGGATACTTTATTTAACTAAATATGTTTCACTATCAAGTATTATAGCATCTATTTGCTGTGTGATTGGTGCACTATTAATTAGAGACTATATATTATTAGTTGTCAGCATATGTATTGGTATATTATTGATTATTAGACATAGAACAAATATCGTTAGGATTTTTAAAGGTGAAGAACCTAAAATAAAATGGATGTAACTTTTTTATTTTGCTAAGCTTCATACCACACTAATCTCGAAATCAACATTAGCTATTTACGTCAAGGTCATGTTACTACAGCACCTTGATACACACGAGGAAGTAGTATAGAGTTCAAAAATTTGAATTTTATACTACTTCCTTTTATATTTAAATTTGTAAGTCATAAGTATGAATTTTATGTAAATTTTTTGAGAATATTCTTAAATCTAAAAATTTTGAAGAAAAATGTGCTATACTGCAATTATCATTATCCAAAAGGGGTAATGTTAGAGTATTGGCAATATGTTAAAAATACTGTAGTAAGACAAGTGCTTACGCAGAAGGGAGACTTTAATATGCAATTAAAACTTTCGGAAAATGCGGTATCTTGGTTTAAGGAAGAACTTGATTTGCCTGAGGATAACAAAGTCTTACAATTCTTCGTACGTTATGGTGGAGAATTCCAATTAAAACAAGGATTCAGTCCAGCGTTTAGTGTTGACAAAAAAGACGATGTCGAAATCGGTTATGAAACGAATTATAACGGTTTAGACGTTGTTATTGCAGAAAAAGATTTATGGTATTTTGAAGATGATAATTTATTTATAGATGTAACTGACAATGAAGATGAAATTACTTACATTGCTAATTAATTCATATAAAAGCGCCTAAACCATTACAAATGGCTTAGGCGCTTTTGTTTTTAATATTATATGGATTGTTCTCACTTCGTAATTGCACTTAAAGTATAGTGCAAAGTTTGCCAAAACTACATTATTTGCGCATTATTATTTTTTAACTTCTAAATTTTCTCCTGCTTTATTACGTTCATCGACATCTTTATATACTGCATGCCACTCTGGGAAGGTACGATCTAATCTTATTGGTTTCCCGTCTGCTTTTCGTATGCATGTGAGCGTTGTAGAGCCTGTTGTAGCTAATTCTCCTGCCTCATTGTATATTTCATAACAATAAAGTGAACGTAAACGAGAATAGCGCTCTACCCAAGTTTTAATTGTTACTTTTTCAGGATATGTAATTGGTTTAATATATTTAACATTAATTTCCGTTACAGGTGAAATAACACCACTATCTTCCATAGCTTTGTAACTAAAACCTAATTTAGTTATATAGTCCGTTCTCGCCACCTCAAACCATGTTGGATAATTCCCATGATAGATAACGCCCATTTGATCTGTTTCTTGATATCTTGCTTCTATTTCAGTGAGTGTATAAATCATTCTCTTTCCTCATTTCAATTAATACATTACTGTTTAAATACTAACATAGAAAAACGGCTATGAAAGCTCAAAAGCTCACATAGCCGTTAGATGTTTAAAATTATTCTGCTAATTTATTTCTTAATACAAGTTGTAAGATACCACCATGACGATAGTAGTCTAATTCAACGTTAGAATCGAAACGAGCTACTGCTTCAAATTCGATTACTTTGCCATTGTCTTTTTTCGCTTGTACTTTAACTAAATCATGTGGTTTCACGTTTTCATCAACGTTAACAGAAATAATTTCAGTACCATCAATACCTAAACTATCAGCTGATTCACCATCTTTAAATTGTAATGGTAATACACCCATCATAACTAAGTTTGAACGATGGATACGTTCATAACTTTGCGCAATGACAGTTTTAACACCTAATAAGTTAGTACCTTTGGCAGCCCAGTCACGTGAAGAGCCCATACCATAATCATTTCCAGCTAACACAACTAAACCTGTGCCATCTTCTTTATATTTCATAGCAGCATCATAAATTGCCATTTGTTCGCCTGTTGGCCAATAAGTTGTGAATCCACCTTCTGTACCTGGAGCTAATTGGTTTTTAATTCTAATATTCGCGAACGTTCCGCGTACCATAACTTCATGGTTACCACGACGTGAACCATATGAATTAAATTGACGAATTGGTACGTCATGATCTAATAAATATTTACCTGCTGGCGTATCTTTACCAATCGCACCTGCTGGTGAAATATGGTCTGTTGTTACTGAGTCACCAAATTTACCCATTACACGTAAATCATTTAATGGTTCAATCTTACCTGGCTCTTTAGAAAGGCCTTGGAAGAATGAAGGGTTTTGAATATAAGTTGATTCCGGATCAAAGTCATATAATGGTTGGTCCGTAACATCAATCTCATTCCACATTTCGTTATTATTATAAACTGACTCATATTCTTCTTTGAATAATTCAGGTGTAACAACACTATCAACAGTATCTGATACTTCTTTGATTGAAGGCCAAATATCTTTTAAGAATACATCTTCGCCGTCTTTACCTTTACCAAGCGGTTCATTTTGTAAATCAATATCAACAGTACCTGCTAATGCGTATGCAACTACTAATTGTGGTGATGCTAAGTAATTGGCTTTTACTAATGGATGAATACGACCTTCGAAGTTACGGTTACCAGATAATACTGAAGTAACAAGTAAGTCTTCTGAAGCAATCGCTTTTTCAATTTCTTCACGTAAAGGACCTGAGTTACCGATACATGTAGTACAACCATAACCAACTAAATTAAATCCAAGATCATCTAAATATTGTTGTAGGCCAGAATCTCTTAAATAACCTGTAACAACTTTTGAACCTGGAGCTAAAGAAGTTTTAACAAATTCAGGAACTTCTAAGCCTTTTTCAATTGCCTTTTTAGCAACTAAGCCAGCCCCTAGCATTACATATGGGTTAGATGTATTTGTACATGATGTGATAGCTGCAATAGCTAAATCACCAGTTTTCATAGTTGTTGATGTACCATCATTAAATTCGATTGTTGCAGTTTTGTCGAATTCACTTTCATCAAATCCGTGACCTTGGTTACCCGCTGGTGCCGTTACAGATTTTTCAAATTCTTCCTTCATATCGCTCAAGAAAATTAAGTCTTGAGGACGTTTTGGTCCAGATAATGATGCTTCAACTGTAGATAAATCTAAGTCTACAACGTCTGTATATTCTGGGTCTTCTTTGTCAACATCAAAGAACATGTTGTTTTCTTGTAAATATTTTTTCACTAATTCAATATGATCTTCTGAACGACCAGTTAATCTCATATATTTCAGTGATTCTTCATCTACAGGGAAGAAACCACATGTTGCACCATATTCAGGCGCCATATTAGCAATTGTTGCACGGTCAGCCAATGGTAAATGTTGTACCCCTGGTCCGAAGAATTCAACGAACTTGCCTACAACACCTTTTTTACGTAATTCTTGTGTTACACGTAGAGCCAAATCAGTAGCTGTAGAGCCTTGAGGTAAAGCGTTAGTTAAGCGTACACCAATTACTTCTGGAATTGGGAAGTAAGAAGGTTGTCCTAACATACCTGCTTCAGCTTCGATACCACCAACACCCCAGCCTAGTACTCCAATACCGTTAATCATTGTAGTATGTGAATCTGTACCTACTAATGTATCTGGGAATGCTACTTCTTCTCCATCTACGTCACGCACATGAACAACATTTGCTAAATACTCTAAGTTAACTTGGTGCACGATACCAGTTGCTGGTGGTACTGCACTATAGTTATCAAATGCTTTAGTTGCCCAATTAAGGAATTGGTAACGTTCATAGTTACGCTCAAATTCTAATTTCATATTTCGTTCTAAAGCGTCTGGGTTCGCATAGCTATCAACTTGTACTGAGTGGTCGATAACTAAATCTACAGGCACCTCTGGATTGATTTTATTTAAATCTCCGCCTACGTCATCCATAGCTTTACGTAGTGATGCTAAGTCAACGACAGCTGGCACACCTGTAAAGTCTTGTAAAATAACACGTGAAGGTTTGAACGGAACTTCTCCTTCTGCCCCATCCACGAATTTTGATAATGTTTTAATATGATCGTCAGTAATAACGAAACCATCTTCTTGACGTAAAACTGATTCTAATAACACTCGAATTGAATATGGTAACTTAGAAATTTCAGTTAAACCTTGCTCTTCTAAAGTGTTCAAATCGTAATAAGTATATGATTTTCCATTTAGGTCAAACGATTTTTTCGCTTGCGCTTTAATATTAGAAGCCATATATATCCCCCCTGATATTTATTAATTGTGCCGTTAACTAAATTGTATTATTATCTTTTGCTGAAAACAACTACATAACGCTAGTTTCCCGGCAAAATTAGATTTGATTTTCCAATCAGTTAACATAAGCGTACCTTATCATACCATTAAAGTGCAATAAGTAAACATTATCAATTGAGAATCATTATCATTGAATGCTAAATAAAAAACCGAGAATCAATATGATCCTCGGCTCTAGTAAAATATTACTGTTCTGTATTTCTGAAATCTTTACGACGCTCAATAATGTCATCTTCGTATTCATCTTTTTGTAATTCTACATAATCTTTCATACGATGTTTATTAGGCGTCAGTGTTAAACCTAAGAACTTACGCTCTTGGTTTGCATCTTTGTAGAATGAAATCATCATCATTATTACTACAAAGGAGAATGGCAAGGCACTAATTATCGCCGCACTTTGGATGGCGTTTAATGCTTCTGCACCGTTCCCGCCACCTGCAAATAGTAATACAAAGGCAATAAGTGATTGTGCTACTCCCCAAGTTACTTTGACAAAATTTGTAGGTTCGAGTGAACCGAATGACGTTTGCATACCTAATACAAATGTCGCAGAGTCTGCAGATGTAATAAAGAATGATCCAATTAATACAAGTGCAATTAATGATAAAACAATACCAAATGGCAAGTCATTAAATACACCAAAGAGTTGTGTTTCAGCTGACATTTCAAATAATTTAGGGTCTTTTTTACCTGTTTCAATACCAAGTACACCAAAGACACTAAACCAAATGAAACTTACGATTGCTGGCACTAACAGTACGCCACCAATAAACTCACGAATTGAACGTCCTTTAGATACACGTGCAATAAAGATACCAACGAATGGGCTCCAGCTTAACCACCAACCCCAATAGTAAAGTGTCCAACTAGACATCCATTCACGTTTTTGAGGATTTTGTGCCGCTGTATCAAAAGAGTTCGCTAAAAATGAATTTAGTAAACTACCAGTTGAGCTTGTCATCATGTTTAAAATTAGTACTGTAGGACCAATAATTAACACAATAATCATTAGTAATAAACCTAAACTAATGTTTAAATTACTTAAATATTGAATACCTTTACTTAAACCTGACCAAGCACTTATAAGAAATAAAATTGTTACGATTGTAATAATGATACCCTGTACCCAAATATTATTTGGAACATCAAATAAATAGTTCAAACCACCATTAATTTGTAATGCACCCATACCAAGTGATACTGCCACACCAACTACTGTAGCGAATACTGCAAGCACATCAATAATTGTCCCAATAGGTCCTTCAACTTTATTCCCTAACATTGGTCTTAAAGTTCTAGAAATTAAGCCTGGCTCACCTTTTCTAAATTGAGCATACGCTAACGCAAGTGCAACTACTCCGTAAATTGCCCAGGCATGGAATCCCCAATGGAAAAATGTAGAGCGTAATGCTTCAGTATATGCAGCTTTAGTTTCAGGTTCAGCTGTTGGTGGAGCAGCAAAGTGTGCCATTGGCTCTGCCGCACCATAGAATACTAAACCAATACCCATTCCTGCACTAAATAACATTGCAAACCAAGATATTGTATTAAATTCAGGTTTGTCATTGGGTTTACCTAATTTAAGTTTACCAATTGGACTGAACATTAAAAACACACAGAAAAATACAATAATCGTTGTTAGAATGAGGTAGTACCAACCTAATTTATCAGTAATCCACAGTTTAATCTCATTCGTAACGTCTCCAAATTGCGTTGGCCAAATTGCACCAATTAGTACAACTATCGCCACTACAATTGCACTATAAATGAAAACGGGAGAACGTTTGTTATTACGATTAGTCGTTTCAGATGATTTCATAAAAATTAACTCCCCTTCATAAATTTTATTATAAGGCTAAATCTTATAATATTATTTAATATTATAGCCACGTTTTAGGATAGCAAAACTAGCAAAATTAATCAAATCGTCTTTAATTAATTTCTTTTATTATACAATATAATTCCCAAGTCAAATGTACTTTAAAAAAGTATTTTCATAAATTTATTTATATAGTATAATCAAATTTAATATAATAGCAAAGTGAGGGAATTTAAAAATGTTAAAAGAATTTAAAGATTTTGCATTAAAAGGTAACGTACTGGACTTAGCCGTTGCAGTAGTTATGGGTGCAGCTTTCAACAAAATTGTTACTGCCCTAGTTACATATATCATTATGCCTTTAATTGGTTTAATTTTTGGTACTGTTGATTTTGCGAAAAGCTGGTCATTTATGGGTATAAAATACGGTATGTTCATTCAATCAATAATTGATTTTATCATTATTGCATTTGCATTATTCATCTTTGTTAAAATTGCTAATACCCTTATTAAACAAGAAGACGAAGAAATTGAAGAAAATACAGTATTATTGACTGAAATCAGAGATATCTTAAAAGAAAAAAATTAATAAAAAACTGGAACAAATAATTCCAAGTTTCAGATTGTCAACAAAGTCTCTGGCTATGTGGGCAGTTTTTTTATGCACTTTTTCCGCAGAGTCGGCATAAATCACTGACAACATTACAAAAATCATTTGGTAAAAAAAGCAATATTTTAAGACTTTTAGTAAAAAACTAAACACGTCATTTTTATGATATAGAAAATAAACAAACCCTTCGCAAATTAATGCGAAGGGTTTAACTACGTTCTAAAACTTTAAGCCGTGCTTAATTTCATGTGATGTCACTGTTGCTTAAATTGCGTCACACTTTGATAACCTTCTGTCGTTACCTCTAAAATGAGTGGAATACGCTGTTTTAGCTCACTCACATGTGAAATAATACCAACCATTCGGCCAGTCGACTTCAAGCTTAATAATGTATCTAACGCTGTTTCCAATGTTTCTTGATCTAATGTACCAAAACCTTCATCAACGAACATAGAAGATAGTACAATTCCACCCGCTTCTTGTTGCACAATTTCACTCAAACCAAGCGCTAATGCTAACGAGGCTTGAAAGGACTCTCCACCTGATAATGACGAAATATGACGTGTTTGATTTGAATACGCATCAAAAACATCTATTTCTAACCCACTATAACCTTGAGACACTTGTTGTCGACGCTTTAATTGGTAGCGCTGATTTGTCATCAATGCTAGACGTTGATTCGCTTGACCTAAAATGCGTTCTAAATAATGGATTAGTACATAGTTTTCTAGTGTTAATTTGTGCTCATTTTTCCCTGCTAGTATTTCTGATAACTGAAAAATTTCTTGTTGTGTATGCAAATAATCATTTAACTCAGCAATTAAATTTTTTATTGCAGTAAATTTCGTTTTATTAAAGTCAACTTTATATTCATGTTGATTTAATTGTGTAGTTATTTGCGTTAATGCTGTTTGTTGTACACTCACTTGTTGTTCTAAGTCATCAATGTTGGCAACTGTTTGGTTTCGTGTCGCTTCTTCTAATTGCGAAACTACAATTGATATAGTTTGTTTTTCTTTTTCAAAAGTATTGATTTCTGTTTCAATTGCCGATTTATTGTTGAGTTGTTCTATTGCTGTTTGGACTTGGGCCATAGTAGTGAACCCAATACGGTGCATTTCTTGTTGTACTTTCTCGTCTGTAGTTTGCAGTTCATCTTTAATATCTTGTAATTGTGCTTCTACATATTTTTTACTATTACGTTCAATATTTAATTGATTTTGACACTTCTGTAAGTCGTTATTTAATTGCTCAACGGTATTATCAAAATTTGTAACATCTTCATTTTGCGCATCAAATGTTTTAACAAAATCAGTCGTATTGGCACACTGCGTTACTCTTTCAAAGTCATTGATTAAAGTTTCGTTTTGTTGATATTGCGCTTCAGATTTTTTCAAATCTAACTCTAAAGTATGTGCTTGTTGTTCTAATTGTTGTAATTGTGTTCGTTGATTTTGAATATAAGTATTACGTTGTTTTGCCGCAGTGCGTTGATCTTGAATTTGAGTAAGTTGTTGCTCTAATTCAGCAATATCATACGTTTCATCCATATTTACAGGGTTAGCTGTTTGTTGTGTTGTCAAATGCTCTAATGTTGTTGTATGTTGAATAATTTGCTCCTTACATTGTTGCATACTATGTTCTAGCTTACTTAATTCCTGTTGACGTTTGCTTAAATTTTCAAAATCTATGTGTTGCGCTAGGTCATGTACTTCATTACCACATACTGGACATGTATCACCTATATTTAAAATAGTTTGAATTTGTGCAATCGCTTCTTGTTTATTACTAAATTGTAAATTGACTTGATCAATGTCGTTATAACTTGCCGTCAACTGCGCTAATTGTCGCTCTTGAGCTTTCAATTTAGCTTGTTGCTGCTCAATTTCTTCTTGATTTTTAATATATTGTTGTTTTGCCGTTTCGTTACGTTGATATTCCTTAATTTGATTAGTTAACTCGTAGATTTGTTGGTCAATTTTTTCAATAGCCTCATAGTCCGGTTGCTCATCTTTTAGTTCATTGTGTAACTGCTCAATCCGCTCTTTAACTTCCGTCAATTGTTGACTCTGTTCATTATATACTTGTTGAATGTCTGTAATTTGATTATATGCTGTTTTATATTTCTCGATGTGCTGATAAAACATTTTAGTATTAGATAAAAATTGGCGTTGTTGTTCTATTGTTTCACTGTGATTTTGTTGTCTATCATAGTGTTGTTGTAACTCCGTTTGCTCTTGTACCAACTGTCCTATAGTTTTTTCAACTTGATATAATTGTTGTTCTGTTGCTAGCCGTTTTTCATCCAGTGTTTTTTTATTTTCAATTAAATTGGCTAATGGTTTGACTTCATTTAATTTTGTTAATGTTTGCTTTAAATCTTCAATTCCAGGTTCTCGTTCATTTAACTTTGCTAACTCGGCTTGATTTTGCTGAAGTTTGTGGAAATTATCTTGCAGTTGTTTATTATGCTCGAGTTGCTGTTGTATTGATTCTAATTGTTGTTGCTGCGATTGTTGTTGTTTTGTTAACTGCTCCAATAGTTGATTTCCAGTGCGCTCAAATTCAGGTATAACTTTCAATAATTGTTCCGTTTGTCTCACAGGAGTTGCTTTATGTTCTTGTAAAGAAGCATCGTTAAATGTTTCAATATCATGCCAATAATTCTCAAGTTGGTCGAAATTTCGTTCTATTTGATCACGACTCTCTTTAACATCATCAGTAAGTTGCTTTTGAATCATTTCAAAACGTTGACTATCAAATAAAGTTCTCAAAATTTCCTGCTTCTCTATGCTCTTTGATAATAGAAATCTTTTAAATTCACCTTGTGGCAAAATAAACAATTGTCTAAATTGCTCTGCATCTACCCCTAATAAATCTTTGAGCATTTGATTACCTGCAGTAATTTTACTTTCTCTTAATTCATAACCATCTTCAATGTATTGAAATATATCTAATTGGCCATTTGTCTTGCTCACATTGCCTTCTTTATAAAATGCACCTTGTCGTTCCACCTTAAAATAAGAGTCACCTAATTTAAATTCAAATACGACAGTCATTGGCGATTTACCATCTGCAAAATGACTTCTTAAATCTAACTCTTTGCGCCCCTTAGTAGAGGCTTCTCCAAACAAAGCATAGACAATAGCATCGAAAATCATCGTCTTACCCGAACCTGTTTTACCACTTATTAAAAATAATTGGTTTTCATGTACGTTTCTAAAATCTATATATTCATTTAAAAACGGACCAAAATTGGTTAAAGTTATTGAAATTGGTCTCATCTTTTATTCTTCTCCTTCCAACAAGTCATTGAGTAATTGCACTATTTTTTTATGTTGTAGCTCTGATAGTGTCGAATCAGTCATGCTTTGATAAAAGTTATTAATAATCTCTGAATCATTGAGTTCACGAAGTTCAGTATTATTTTCAACACTTGCCGTTTCAAAGTTAAACGACACATTTGTGAGTGATAATGTATTAGGATATATTTGTTTGAGATGCATCATCGGATCAGTCACATGCGTCATATTTTTCAACTTAAAATGAATATAATTTTCTTTATTTTTCAGAGGAATATTTTCTTGTATTGCTGCTTCGTAATCACCTTCTACAACTTCCAATTGCCGTTTAGGCTCTAACGGTATAAATAATTGCTGTTGTTCCATTTCATCAATCAATAACATTCGATAGCCTTTAGGCTGATTAACTTCTGAAAATGAATATTGTAATAACGAACCACTATAATGGATAAACTCTGAATCGATACTAAACGGATGATGTAAATGACCTAACATAACATAATTAAATGGTGCAAAAACATCCTGTTCTACCGACTCAACTGTGCCAATAGAAATTGGTCTTTCAGAGTCTGAACGTGTGCCACCTTGAACCGTCATATGTCCTATTAATACATTAAATTGTGATGTATCTAAATTTTCAGCCATATAAGTGATGCAACTTTGTGTAGCAGCTTGATGCGTCGTAATAGTTTTATCATCAAAGAAAGCTTGTACTTCACTTATGGTTGCAAATGGTAAACAATAAAAATTTACATTTCCTATATTGATAGGTGTAGCCATAGTAGCTAACTCTGTTCTAATATACATTTGTGACTTTTCGAACCATTTAGCACCATAATTAAGTCGCTCTTTGCCATCATGGTTACCGTTTGTCACAATCATAGGTATTTGCATATGTAAATTTAATTGGTTAATTGTTTCTTCAAATAACATAATCGCTGCTTTACTTGGATAACTCGTATCATATACGTCTCCAGCAATAACTATTACATCAGGCTTCTCTTTTTGCATTGCTGCTACAAATTCATCTAATATATAAGCTTGGTCTTCTAATAATGACTTGCCATTTAAAATTCGTCCTAAATGCCAATCAGCAGTATGTATAATTTTCATTTTAGTCATCCTTTTTTGCAGAACGCACGTTCTATTGTTTGTTAATAGTTTATCATACCGTTTATAAAAAGAAAAAGGGAGTGGTAAGAAATCTAAGTTTTATTAACAAGATTTCCTCGTCTCACTCCAACATCGCTAAGCAGAATTGAAAAGCATAATTGAAGCGGATTTTTTAGTTCAATTATCATCTGACAATAAGAAAGAGGCTAGGACAAATCCATTTTGTCCTAGCCTCATTATAAATAAAAATATTACTCTATTTATTAACTTACAAATACTTGCTTACCGCTAAAGTTTCATAACTATTTATACAAGGTTACGTTTTACTTTTTTAAATTTATATAGCATTGCCAATCTCCATGGCACAATCATACAAAAGGCAAGTAAGAAAAACATACCTGCAATTTCACCTGGATCAATTTGACTACTAACAAATACTTTAATTATTGTTCGAATCAGTAATAAAGTAATTAAAATAATGGGAAAGGCTTTAGATCGCTTCATATAAATTTGATGGCCATCTGTTTCAAAGCGTGACGTCCATATTAGAACGGTCGAAAACAATAAACCTAAAATAATACATTCAATAATTTCAAGTCCTGACAATCTAAAGTAAGGTATCACATACATTAACGCACCAGTTGCCATGAAAAACGGAGGTAAAATGATTTTCTTTTCGTTAACAGGAAATTGTTGCGCTTTCATTCTTATAACTATTACACCTATGCCCATTAAAAAAGCAACGACAATGGAGAAAACTAAATATAACACGACGACACCTTCTTTTATATTTTACAAATATCACAAACGATATTATAACATTCCCTCTATAGTTATTCATCATTTTGTCTTAAATTATAGCGCTGCCAAACAATAATCGCCACAAAAATTACATAAATTCAATTACCAGCTATCTTTGTTCATTTAAGACAAAAAAATAAGCCTTTTTCAAGGCTTATTCCCAAATCAATCCTGACAATTACATTGGAACTGATGAGTTTAAATTGTTTAACAAATGTCTCAAATAAGTCATGTCTTGTGTTTGGATTGCTTTGTTATATTGTAAAAATTCGTCATTATTGCAAAAATTAATATGTGCACAAGCTAATCTATCCAAGACTTCTTTGTCTTCCATATCATATGCATCTTTCATTAATTTTCCCCCTTCTATGTTTGATATTATATAATAATTGTAAATTATGTGCAAATAGTTTGTCGGAATTGTGCGAATATTACAATAATAATACCATCATTCTACAATAAATATTTCATTATATTGATTTTATATTTTATATGTTCCATAACCAAAACACATTAGATTTGCCAACATAAATTAAGAGCGGATAACTACGTTCGACAGTAGTTATCCGCTCTTTAATGGTCTATTATTTAGACTTCTTCATGTTTGAGTCCATATTTTTGTTCATCATTGTCATCATTTGATTTACTTTCTTTTGCGATGGTTTTTGACCCATTTGCATCATCATCATACGAAGCATTTCTTCATTAATTGGTGGGTTCTTTTTGAAATAATCCATCATATATTTTCTTGCTAAGAAGAAACCACCTACTAATCCAATGATTAGTGCTATTACGATTAATAAAACTGCTAACCAAACTGCCATTGTTTCACCCACTTTCCTATCCTAATGCATTTTACTAAATTAAATGTTTAATTTCAAGGAAGTTTAGCTTCAAACTCCTGTAACCTTATGTATTATATCAATATTAAATTCACTTTGTAAATACACTTACAAGAACATAAGTTCAACCACTAATTTAGCTTTAATTTATGTAACTTTCAATAGAAAATGACATGTTAATTTACTGTACACTTAAAATTTTTTGAATCATGATAAAAACAACATGACTTGAAGCATGTTTATCCATCAACATTTTGTAATGATAAAATTAAAGGCTAGGACACCTTAATGTCCCAGCCTTTACATAACTACAAATTATTAAAATGTTTGAATTTGATTTAACACATTCTCTTTAGTGAAACCGTATTTTTCTACGACTAAGTCACCAGGAGCACTAGCACCAAATGTATCAATACCGATAACTTTACCTTCAGTACCAACATATTTATGCCAGCCTAGAGAAGATGCCATTTCAATTGCAATACGTTTTGTAATTGATGATGGGATTACTGATTCTTTATACTCAGCTGATTGTTGATCAAATGCGTGCCAGTTAGGCATAGAAACTACTCGTACACCTTTACCTTGTGCATCTAAATCTTTAGCTGCATCAACTGCTAAGTTTACTTCTGAACCAGTCGCTAATAATAAGAATTCAGCATCTTTTTCTGATTCATAAACAACATACGCACCTTTACGTACGCCTTCTTCAACAACTGCTTCTGGTAAGTCTAAAGCAGTTAAGTTTTGACGAGTTAATACAAGTGAAGTTGGTGTGTTTTCTGACTCTAATGCAACTTCCCAAGCGACACGTGTTTCATTTCCATCAGCTGGACGAATCACATTCATGTTAGGAATCGCTCTTAAACCTGCTAATTGCTCTACTGGTTCATGTGTTGGACCATCTTCACCTACAGCAATTGAATCGTGTGTGAAGATAAATGTTGAATTTAAGCCCATAATTGCTGATAGTCTTAGTGCTGGTTTTAAGTAGTCACTGAACACGAAGAATGTTGCACCATATGGATGTAAACCACCGTGAGCAGCCATACCATTCACTGCAGCACCCATTGCGAATTCACGTACACCAAACCAAATATTTTTACCTTCAGGTGTTTCCGGAGTAAAGTCAACTGCTTCTTTAACATTTGACTTGTTTGAACCAGCTAAGTCAGCTGAGCCACCGAAGAATGATGGTACGCTTTGACTGATTGCTTGAATTACATCACCTGAATCAGCACGAGAAGCACCACTATGACCTGCTTCATATTTAGGTAACACGTCTTTATAATTTGTTGGTAATTTACCACTAATAGCTAATTTAAATTCTTTAGCTAATTCTGGGTATTTTGAACTATATTCTTCTACTAAGTTGTTCCAAGCTTCTTCATTTTCGTTTGCACGTTTTAACATTTGAGTTTGGAAAATTTCATATACTTCTTCTGGTACGAAGAAACGTTTTTCTGGATCTAATCCGTAATTTTCAAATGCTAATTTTCTTTCGTCTTCACCTAGTGGTGCACCATGAACGCCATTTGTATCTTGTTTATTAGGCGCACCATAGCCGATAATTGTTTTCACTTCAATGATTGTTGGTTTATTACTAGATTTAGCATCTTCAATTGCTTTGTCAATTGTTTCTAAATCGTTACCATCTTTAACAAAGATATGTTCCCAACCATAAGCTTCGAAACGTTCTTTTACATTTTCAGAGAATGCTTTATTTAACTCTCCGTCCAATGAAATATCATTGGAATCATATAAAACAATTAATTTGTCTAATTGATTATGGCCTGCAAATGATGCTGCTTCATGAGAAATACCTTCCATTAAGTCACCATCTGATGCAAGAACGTAAGTGTAATGATCTACAACGTTAGCATCTTCTTTATTAAATTTACCTGCTAAATGTTTTTCTGCTAAAGCCATACCTACTGACATAGCAAAACCTTGTCCTAGTGGACCTGTAGTAACTTCGACACCATCCGTATGTTTGAACTCTGGATGACCAGGAGTTTTAGAACCCCATTGTCTAAATTGTTTTAATTCTTCTAATTCTAAACTACCTGAAACATGTAATAAACTGTAAAGTAATGCAGAACCATGTCCTGCAGACAATACGAATCTGTCTCTGTTAAAGAAATCTTTTGATTGAGGATTAAAATTCAAATGGCGTGTCCATAAAGTGTATGCCATTGGAGCTGCGCCCATTGGTAAACCTGGGTGGCCTGAATTTGCTTTTTCAATAGCATCAATACTTAAGGCTCTTATTGTATCAATCGCTAGTTGGTCTTTTTCATTAAACATCTAATATGACTTCCTTTCTTAAATAGCATGATTCATATATTATTATAACTTATTTAACTTATAATTAACAAAAAATTAGATTATCTTTTATCTAGGTCTTTTTCATCCAATACTTTTTTGATTTTATCTGGCGTCACATCGTTTCCTTCTGGATCAATGACCCTTGTGCTTTCTAATTGCTGCTTAAAGCCTTTTCTAAACGATTCTAAATAAGCTTTACGTAATTTAGATTGTTCCTTCGCTTCTTTTTCAGTTAGCCCTTGTGCTTTTTTCTTTCTAGCTAATTCATTAATTCTATTAATATCTACACCATTTGATTCAGTCATAATAACCTCCATAGATTTATATCATATAAATTTTAACAAAAAAAAGAGCGGAACTAAATGCATTCGCTCTTTTTTATCATTCTAATTATTTAATTACTGCCATCGTTTGGTTCGATGCTTGTTCGCTATTTAAATCTTGTTGTAATTGATTATTATTTTGTTCTTTGTGCTCTGTAGTTATTTTATGATCAGTCATTTCGTACGTTTGTTCTCTATTATTATTTATATCTGCCGTTAGTACAAATATAGTACATAACAGCATCGTAGTAACAAGTATTAATAAATATGTTTTGATTTGTGACATATAGATAGAATTCATATAGTATCTCTCCTAGAACATTTGTTTGTACAAACACTTTAACAGAACACGTGTTCTTAGTCAATACAAAACGAACAAACGTTTGTAACAAATTTCAATTCATGCTATAATTGGATTAAATTAAATTAGGGAGTGCCTATTATGAGAGAATTAACAAAACGACAAAATGAAATTTTCGATTATATAAAGCAAATCGTGCAATCCAAAGGTTATCCACCAAGTGTTCGTGAAATTGGAGAAGCTGTCGGTTTAGCTTCTAGTTCAACTGTTCATGGTCATTTATCTAGATTAGAAGAAAAAGGCTATATCAAACGTGATCCTACAAAACCACGTGCAATAGAAATTGTCAGCGACCAACTTGGAGAACCAATAAATAACGAAGATACAATTCACGTACCAGTTATTGGTAAAGTCACTGCCGGCATACCGATTACTGCAGTGGAAAATGTAGAAGAATACTTCCCTTTACCAGAACATTTTACTTCTACACATAACAGCGATATTTTCATTTTAAATGTTGTTGGAGACAGTATGATCGAAGCTGGTATTTTAGATGGCGACAAAGTGATTGTGCGTAGTCAAACAATTGCAGAAAACGGAGATATTATTGTAGCTATGACAGAAGACAATGAAGCAACTGTTAAACGATTTTATAAAGAAAAAACGCGCTATAGATTACAACCAGAAAATAGCTCAATGAACCCAATCTATTTAAATCAAGTTTCTGTACTTGGTAAAGTGGTCGGATTATTCCGTGAAATGTAATAGTCTCCAAGCACTCTCATTCAGCACTATTTAACATAATAACTTGTAATCACACATACAAACTAAGAGGCTATGCCGTGACGGCATAGCCTCTATTTTGTATCTTTATCTTCTTTTTTGTCTAGAACTTCTTTTACTCGTTCTAATATATCTTCCGATTTATGTTTTTCATGTATTGTCATTAGCATCTCATCCTTACCTTTATAAGATACCCTAACATTTCATCACCAAACATTAGTTAGTATAGTTTTCCGTCCAATAAGGTTGACGCTCATCATTAAAAGCGACGCCTACTCCTAACTCATTATAACTAGAACGTAAGATATTTTTTCTATGTCCTAATGAATTCATTAAGCCTTCGTGTGCATAAATACTATTCATTTGACCATAAGCTAAATTTTCGCCTGCAGCATTAAATTTAATATCATCAGCTTTCAAACGATCAAATGGGGATTCATCATCTAAGTTGGTATGATCAAAATAATCATTCTCCGCCATATCTTTACTATGTTTTCTTGCTGTATCTGAAACATCACTATCATAATTCAATGTAGATAATTGATGTTGTTTTCTTTCAGCATTTACAATTTCAAAGTTTTGGCGTTCAAAACCTTCTTTTAATGCTTCAGATGGTGCACCATATTGTCCTTGCAATCGTTGTTCAAGCTGATCACTTACCAATAGTATTGCTGTTAAACCATTATCTTGATGTTTATCATAGAATGCCGTTGTATAGATTTGATTTTCATGAAATGTGTCATATTCATCATTCTCAATTTGGTATCTAACATTTCCTTTTTTCTTTTCAGTAATTGGTTCTCCTAATCTGTCTCTTACGACATCTTTAGGTGTACCATACTTGATTTTTGACTGTGATGTAATTGAATTTTGATTCGTATAAAGTGCATTGACTTTGTCGTCTAAATAACTGACCATCACAAAGTTACTATAATCACCAGTATAATAAGTATGCCAACTCGTACCATATTCATTGGAAGTTACACTCTTAGCTTCTCCAAATTTATTTTCAACGTCTGCTTTATCCATATTCATTTGAATATTACTTAAAGCAAATTGTTGTTCACTTGGCACTTTGAGTGACTTCGTAGATGATGACTGATTAGTTTGCCAAGCATTAATTTTTGTTTTGACCTCTTGTTGAACGTCTAACATAAAGGGTGACTCTTTTATTGGCACAATCAATACTATGCATAAAAAAATTAAACTATATAATAATATTTTTCTAATCTTCATCACCTACGTATTTTAGTCTCTATCACCGTTAAAGATAGAATTACGCACAATCACATAATCTACTTTTCGTAACGAATTCAAATCTTTACCGCCTGCATAAGAAATTGAACTCTGTAAATCTTGTTGCATTTCAATTAGAGTATCTTGTAGTGAACCTTTGTGTTCAACAAACATTTTTTTACCTTCAACATTTTTATGTTCACCTTTTTGATATTCCGAAGCACTACCAAAATATTCTTTGTATAACTTACCTTCAAGTTCTACTGTTTCTCCTGGAGATTCTTCATGTGCTGCAAAAAGAGAACCAATCATAACCATAGATGCTCCAAAACGCATAGATTTCGCTATATCACCATGCGTTCTAATACCACCATCAGCAATCATCGGTTTACGCGCTGCTTTACTACAATGGTTTAAAGCAGCTAATTGCCAACCACCTGTACCAAAACCTGTTTTAATTTTAGTGATACATACGCGTCCAGGTCCAATACCTACTTTTGTAGCATCTGCACCAGCATTTTCCAATTCACGAACGCCTTCAGGTGTTCCAACATTTCCTGCAATGACAAATGTCTCAGGTAAATGCGTTTTAATATGTTTTATCATATTAATGACCGAATCGTTATGACCATGTGCAATATCAATTGTAATGTATTCAGGCACTAACGCTTCAGCTGCTAACTGTTTTACAAAATCAAATTCTGGTGCCTTTACTCCGACAGAAATTGAAGCAAATAGACCTTTATTCTGCATTTTTTTAACAAATGGAATACGTGCCGCTTCGTCAAAACGATGCATTATATAAAAATAGTCTTGCTCCGCAAACCATTCCGCTAACTCTTCATTCATAACTGTTTGCATATTTGCTGGTACTACAGGCAACTTAAAAGTTCGCGGTCCAAATTTAATTTCTGTATTACATTCAGAACGGCTACTCACAATACATTTATTTGGTATCAATTGCACATCTTCATAATCAAAAATTTTCATAATAATATAAAACTCCTAACATTTATAATAAAACATAAAACTAATGGTAAGTTTTTACAGTATATAACATCTCATTCACTCAGCTTTCGATAATGAAAACGTTTTTTCACGAACAATATTACTGTATTACCATTAGATAATATACAATGTTTTACTTTGAATGTAAACGGACTTACGTCTTAAATTACCAACTAGATTTTTTCACACCAGGAATTTGACCTTTATGTGCATGTTCACGAAATGCAATTCTAGACATTTCAAATTTTCTCAACACACCTCTAGGTCTGCCACTAACCTTACAGCGTCTTGTTAAACGTGTTGGTGATGAATCTCTTGGTAATTTTCGTAAAGCTTCATAGTCACCTTTTGCTTTTAATTCTTTACGCAAGTCATAATATTTATTAACTAATGCTTCTCTTTTTTGTTCTTTTACTACTTTAGATTTTTTTGCCATATAACTTTCCTCCTACAAATCGTAATAATTACGTTTTAATAATATCACATCATTCTTAAATATCAAGTGAAAGTTTTTATCTATAATTACAATCCAAAACCAAGCAGACATTTACTTGTTATTTATAATAGTAGATTTATGATCTTTGTCTGTCTTAACTTAAATGATACTAACATCGTCCAATTAATTGTTGGTGTATCATTAAATCATTATCTTCAATATCTTTGTGACCTAATAGCACGTTTTTCCCTTGCGCAACAATGTGACATATGCTAAAATTTTAAATCGTAAGTATTCCTAATTGTAGAAAGGGTGTTAACTTTGCGCGTAAATATTACATTAGCTTGTACAGAATGTGGCGATCGTAATTATATTAGTACTAAAAACAAACGTACAAATCCTGAGCGTATCGAAATGAAAAAATATTGCCCAAGATTAAATAAATATACATTACATCGTGAAACAAAATAAGTAATTCTTATCTTTTGAATACGACAAGCATTACCAATCATCACTTCGGTGATGATTTTTTTATTATAAAAAAACAAGTGTGTAATCAAATTATGTCATTTTTGATTACACACTTGCTATAAAATATATCTAATCTATAAAGTTCTAATGTTAAATGTAATTTACAACTTTACTACTTAATCTTTCGCTTCAAGATCAACGTCTGCAATATCTATGCCTAACGCTGCTGCAACACCTTTACCATAATTTTCATCTGCTTTATAGCAATGACGAATATGACGGTGTTGAACTTCTAGAGTTGTTCCTTCCATTTCATTAGCTGTATTTACAAACATACGCTCTTGTTGCTCAGGAGATTGTAGTCTAAATAATTTTCCTGGTTGTTCGAAGTAGTTGTCATCGTCTTCTCTGAAGTTATGTTCATAAGCAGTACCTTCTACTTCTAATGGTGGTTTTTTATATTGCGGTTGATCTTCAAATGCACCTTCGCTATTTGGATAGTAATGTGGTCTACCGCCTTGGTTATTATCTAAAATGCGCATTTGACCATCTCTACTGAATGGGCAAATATTTTCAACTCCAACACCTTTAGGTTGATTTACTGGGATTTGCCAATGGTTTGCGCCTAATCTATAACGTTGTGCGTCTCCATAAGAGAATAAACGCCCTTGTAACATTTTATCTGGTGAAAAATCTAATCCGGGAACGATATTAGTTGGTGCAAATGCAGCTTGTTCTACATCTTGGAAATAGTTATCCGGATTACGATTTAATTCAAATTCACCAACTTCAATTAATGGATAATCTCCTTTGTACCAAACTTTTGTTAAATCAAATGGATTATCTTTATGCTTTTTAGCTTGTTCTTCTGTCATTACTTGAATATACATTTTCCATTTTGGATAATCTTTATTTTCTATCGCTTCAAATAAATCGCGTTGTGAAGATTCTCTATCATAAGCAATAGTTTGAGCTGCTTCTTCTGGTTGTAAATTTTCAATACCTTGTTGTGTTCTATGGTGGAATTTCACCCATACACGTTCACCTTTATCATTATACATTGAATACGTATGAGAACCAAAGCCATGCATATTTCTAAATCCTTTAGGAATACCACGATCAGTCATTAAAATTGTCACTTGATGAAGTGCTTCTGGTAATGATGTCCAAAAGTCCCAATTATTTTGAGAACTTCTCATATTTGTTCTAGGATCACGTTTTACTGCGTGGTTTAAACTTGCAAATAATTTAGGATCTCTAAAGAAGAATACTGGCGTATTATTACCTACTAAATCCCAGTTCCCTTCATCTGTGTAAAATTTCAATGCAAAGCCACGAATATCACGTTCTGCATCAGCTGCACCACGTTCACCTGCAACCGTTGAAAAACGTGCGAACATTTCAGTTTGTTTACCTACTTCAGAAAATATGCTTGCACACGTGTATTTAGTAATGTCATTTGTTACTGTGAATGTGCCAAATGCACCTGAACCTTTAGCATGCATACGTCGTTCAGGTATAACTTCTCTATCAAAATGTGCCATTTGTTCTAAAAAATACCAGTCTTGCATAAGTAAAGGGCCTCTTGGTCCTGCTGTCATACTATTTTCTCTGTCAGATACTGGTGTACCAAAAAGACCTGTCAATTTTTTACGTTCGCTCATACGAATAACCCCCTATTTGTTCAGATAATAATAATTATTATCTACTACATATTTTAATGTATACCCTATGTTCAAATCAATAAAACCACTATTAAAAATCGCATTTTTCTGAATTCTCTTTACGCTTTATTGCTTTAAAGTTATAAAAAATATTTGCTTGTGGTTCTCAAAAGCATTAAAATAGTGTGTATACAAAATTTAAAAGTAAATAGGAGCCTTATTATGGAACAAAATAAATTAAATCGAGGTCTCAGTTCACGTCATATTTCTATGATTGCCATTGGCGGCGCTATCGGTACTGGACTATTCGTTGCCACAGGTAGCGTTGTATCACAAGCTGGTCCGGGTGGGGCCATAGCAGCATATTTAATTATTGGAATCATGTTATATTTCCTTATGTCTTCAGTTGGAGAATTAGCAACATTTTATCCTGTCTCCGGCTCGTTTAGCTCATATGCTACACGTTTTGTAGATAGTTCATTAGGTTTTACTATGGGTTGGTTATATTGGGTGATTTGGACGCTTGTTGCAAGTGTGGATATTATTATTGCAGCTAGCGTATTAAGTTATTGGGATGTATTTCATTTCTTTTCCACTGTGACATGGAGCATGATCTTTTTAGTCATATTATTTTTACTTAATATTTTCTCAGTCAAAGCATTTGGAGAAGCTGAATTTTGGTTATCGTTAATTAAAGTAGTAACTATCTTAATCTTTATTGTTATTGGCGTATTAATGATAGTTGGTATTTTAGGTGGAAAAACGTATGGTATTACAAACTACTCTATCGGCGAAGCACCTTTTGTCGGTGGCTTGTCAGGCTTTTTGGGAGTTTTATTAATCGCTGGATTCTCAGTTGGGGGTACTGAAGTAGTAGCTGTTACTGCGGGAGAATCTGACAATCCTCATCGTTCAATGCCAAAAGCAATTAAACAAGTATTTTGGAGAATTTTATTATTCTATGTATTGTCTATTGCAGTTATTGCTGCAATTATCCCATATACTGATCCATTACTGCTAAACGAAAGTGAATCTGTTAGCCAAAGCCCATTCACTATTGTTTTTGATCGTGTCGGTATCGCTTTTGCAGCTTCAGTCATAAATGCTGTCATTTTGACATCACTATTATCTGCAGCGAATTCTGGATTATATACTTCAAGTCGAATGTTATTTTCGATGGGACATGATAAATTAGCACCTAAATTTTTGGCACGTTTAAATAAAGGTACAAAATTACCTATCGCTGCGATATTAACTACTTTCATCGTTGTGTTGGCAGTTATTGTCCTTGCTCAATTTCAATCTAATATCGTATTTACATTATTAAATATCATTGGCTCTTTAGTTATCATTGTATGGGGTTCAAGTATTTTAGCACAAATACGATTACGCATGGCTATTAAAAAGCAAAATAAAGATGCGCAACAAGTCTTACCATATAAAGCTCCATTTTATCCATTTGGTCCAATTGTGGTAATTATAGCTTTACTATTTTTATTTGTTGGTAACTCAGTAGGTACTATTATAGCTGGCGATATTGCTGGATTATTAAGAAATATCGTACCACTATTCATCTTACTCATTATTTACCTTACACATAAATTTATGTTCCAAACAAAAGTTATCAAGCTTGAAGACATTAACTTAGATAATAAATATGAATAACTAAGTAAAGGACAAAACGGTTTCCCCGTTTTGTCCTTTTATTATGTTTCCTTAACTATCCCTCACAAATTTGTACCTTTGGTAATATTTTGTATTCAATTATTTTAACCTGTATCGTAATATAGTATAATTAAAGAAAATCAAGTACTTGAGGTGGAAAATTATGGTTGGACAAACAAATTTATTCGATGATGTACTCAAACCAGAAGAACGCTTTGTTATTGTTGTACAATCATTAGAAAATCTACACGACCAATTAATTAAGCGAACTCTACGAGAATATAGTAGCCTTAAACACGATCAAATGGAAAACTTATATGAGCATTTAAAATCACTGTTTTTAGAAGAGCCGTTTGCTGAAAATCAATCAGCATTTGCAATTACAGTTTATACTAATTTAGATTATGCTGCAGACCAAGTTTATGCCCACGTAAAACGTCATCGAGGCAAAAATGAGTGGACACATACAGCTAAATAGCTTAAGTCACGACTACTATAAATTTTGCTAAGAGATAAAGTAAGCTCTATTTTTTCTAGTTGCCTATGTTACAGTTGACCATTAATCTACGCTGACTTCATACAAGTTATGAAGTCAGTTTTTTACTATTAAATTTAGTTTGTCAGTAATAACAAAATCTATAACTTTCTCTTTATTATGCTCTAATAAATCATTTATTAAATTATAAAAACACGTTTCACAGTTTTGTTTATTTAAGACTTAACTGTAAAACGTGTTTCCCATATTTATTTCTTTAATTCTATCATTGGTTATAATTTTTGTTTTAACGTATGAGGTATACCATTGTCTGCATTTGATAAGGTAACTTCATCAGCAATGGATTTCACTTCATCATTGGCATTACCCATAGCAACAGCATGACCAACTACTGAAAGCATAGATATATCGTTAGAACTATCACCAAAAGCAATAACCTCTTCTAAACTAATCCCTAGTTTATCACACAACGCACTCACCGCATTCCCCTTTGAAACATCTTTAGCCATAAATTCAAGGAAGTATGGTTTACTTGTAGTAACATCTATTTCATCGTTGAAGGAACCAGCAAGATCACTTTTAGCTAATACAATATTACAGACATAATCTACACCCATAACTTTCGGCACAGCATCTTGAATATAGGCTTTTAAATCATCAACTTTTTTCATAGGTAAACCCGTTAATTCAGCTTCAATATTCATGTATTCATGTTCACCTTCATAAATAATGTGGCCATCATGATATGTTAAAACGAAAAATGATTTTTTTCTGCAGTAATCAACAATTTGATCAAAGTTTTCTTTTGATACTGGTTTATTGACTGTTACATTTTCCGTAGCTACATCCACAGTATTGCCACCATTATAACTGATAACATGACTTTGATGTGCATCTAAATTTAACAATCGTGCTGTAGGTAGCATACCTTCAGTCGGTCTACCTGATGCTAATACTACTTTGTAACCTTCGTCTTGTATTTTAATAAGATAGTCTTTTGTTTCTTCTCCTACTTGATTTTCATGGTTCATCAATGTATCATCCATGTCCATGACAATTAACTTATATTTACTCATGTTGTAGTGCTCCTTTCCAATTAACCCTATAGTCCTATCATACTACAAAAAATTATGAATGGTATACGAGTTCAGATGTTACACCAGTTTCATTAATTGTCACTAGTTCTGAGCGACACTGTGAAAATTCATTTTTTAACGCTCTTACTAATTTCCCACTTTTTTCCTTGCTTATAAGCGTTAATATGGTAGGACCTGCACCACTAATTACAGTTGCGTATGCTTGATGAGATTTTGCAATTGCTTTAACTTGTGCAAACTCCGGTATTAAATGTTGTCGGAAAGGCTCATGAAACCCATCTTGCTCCATCATTTTGCCTGCCAATTCATAATTATGTTGAATTAACGCACTGATCATAGTATTACTGATTGCACTATTTTGCACTGCCTTTTTATACGAAAATGTGTCTGGCAGCACATTTCTTGAATCATCTGTACGTAATTCATATGACGGCACTGTGATAATTACATCCACTTTAGGTGTATCGATACTAGAAACTTCAGTAACATTTTCCACTTCATTATAGTAGCCTAACACTAGACCACCATAAATCGTTGGTGCTACGTTATCAGGATGTCCCTCGAATTCAGTAGCTAATTGTAATAATTCATACTGCGAGAGCTCAATATCACCAAAATAATTTGCTATGTATAAAGCACCAACTAACGCTGACGCTGATGAACCTAAGCCACGTGCTAAGGGAATATCACTGCGCATTTCGATGGATAATGCAGGCAAAACTACATCATATTTTAAGGCAACTTGTTGTGCTATTTGATAAATATAATGTGATTCGTCAGTAGGTAATCCTTCTACATTCGGACCTATATGATGAAAATGCCATTGTTCATCATTCGTAATTGTTACTTGTAAATACAAAAATTTATTTAATGCCATACCAATAGAATCAAAACCGACACCTAAATTAGCTGTAGATGCCGGTATTTTGATATTTAAACTTTTCACCATACTATAGTGCCCCTTTAATATAATCTAGAATGCTTTGTCTATCGTTTGGTAGAGGTTTAATAGGGTTATCTAATAATGAAATAGCAGTATCTGGGTCTTTTAAACCATTGCCTGTTAATACTGCCACTACTTTTTTACCTTTAGGTAATTTGTTTGCTCGGTGAAGTTTAATCAAACCAGCAATGGAAGCATTACTAGCTGGTTCACTAAATACGCCTTCTTTAGTTGTCATCAGTTTATAAGCTTCTAAAATTTCCTCATCTGTTACACTATCGATTTGACCATTTGATTCCTCCAAAGCATTCGTAGCTTTAGACCAACTTGCAGGGTTACCAATACGTATTGCAGTTGCAACTGTTTCTGGATTTTTCACTACTTTATTTTGAACGATAGGTGAAGCTCCTTCTGCTTGGAATCCAAACAATTGTGGTAATTGGGTATTTAATTGATCATGATATTCTTTAAAACCTTTCCAATAAGCTGTAATATTACCAGCATTGCCAACTGGAATAGCTAAAATATCAGGTGCCTCACCGTCAAGTTGGTGAACTACTTCAAAAGCACCTGTTTTTTGTCCTTCGATACGATAAGGATTAACAGAGTTAACCAACTCAATTTCGCCGTTTTCTGCAACTTCTTTAACAATTTCTAAAGCTTCATCAAAATTTCCTTCTATTGAGACAATTTCAGCACCATACATAACTGCCTGTGATAATTTACCTAAAGCAATTTTGCCCTCTGGAATTACAACAATTGCTTTTAAACCTGCTCTTGCTGCATAAGCAGCAGCAGAAGCTGATGTATTACCAGTGGATGCACATATAACAATTTTTTTGCCTTCTTCTTTTGCTTTAGTCATTGCCATAACCATGCCTCTATCTTTAAATGAACCAGTAGGATTTGCACCCTCATATTTTACGTATAATTCGATATCTAACATTTCTGATAAATTTTCACAATAAATTAAAGGTGTTTGCCCTTCATTTAAAGTTACTTTAGGTGTATTTTCATTAACTGGTAAAAATGTTTTAAATTCCTCTACTAAACCTTGCCATCTTTTCATTATGCATGAACCCCTTCTACTGGATATACTTTATTTACTTGTAAACCTGCTGCTTCAATTGATTGTTGCGGTGAATCGTCTACACCATAAACAATTAAACTTACCGTATCTTGATTTCTTTCTTGAACATCTAAATTTTTGTGCAATGGTAATGCACCTTTAATAGTTTCTGCAATATCTTTTGCAGTTAAACCTTGCTTGTCTACTACTACATAGTAGTTTTCTTTTTCTTTTAATGTAATCGTATCAGATTCATCGTCGATCATTTCTTTTGTTTTTTCTGTTTTCAATTCAAAATGTGGCGGCAGTGTGTGTAAATCATATTCAAAATGTAATGCTACGTTTAATAGATCACTTGCTACGGCACTACCAGTAGCTAAACTACCAGCACCTTTACCATAGAACATAGTTTCACCGACTGCATCACCGATTACATAAATTGCATTAAATTCATCTTCCACTGAAGCTAGTTGATGTGCTTTACTTATTAATGTTGGTGCCACAGAAGCATTCACTTGCCCATTTTCATATGTTCCTTTACCAATCAATTTAATTTTATAGCCAAGTTCATCAGCAACTTTTATGTCTGCTAAACTAACATCACTAATACCCGTGCGTTGCACATCAGTTAGATTAATGACCTGATTAAATGATAAATAAGAAGTGATAACCACTTTTCGAGCTGCATCGATACCTTCGACATCATCAGTTGGGTCCGCTTCAGCAAATCCTAGACGCTGTGCTTCAGCTAAAGCGTCGTCAAAAGATGTTTCTTCGCGAGTCATCTTACTTAGGATGAAGTTAGATGTACCGTTGAGAATCCCCATAAATTTACTAATGTTATTTGCATTTAATCCATTATTAATTGCATTTACTATCGGAATGCCACCTGCAACACTTGCTTCATATTTCAATGCGACACCATTTTGTTCTGCTAAATCTTCTAATACTCTTAAATGCACAGCTAGAAGATCTTTATTTGCAGTAATGACATGTTTCTTCTGACTCAAGGCACCTTTCAACCAATCTACTGTTGGTTCAATACCTCCCATAACTTCTACTACAATATCTACTGAATCATCTTCTAAAATATCGTTTACATCTTCAGTTAAATGATATTTAGAAACATTAATTGGTCTTTTACGTGATTTATCTTTCACTAATATATGTTTAATATTAATATCTTTATTAATCGTATCAATAATTTGTTGTCTATTTTCTTCAATAATCTTTACTACACCTGATCCTACAGTACCTAGACCAAGTAATGCTACATTTAATTCCTTCATAAGTTCATTCCTCCGATTGTTCTTCTTAAAAATACAATTGTACAGTTGAAAAATACTAGAATATGGTATAGTATAAGTTCATTCCCAAAATTTGTAAAGCTCAAGTTGTTGAAACATATTTATATCCTATCATTGTTATAGGTAAAACTAAACAAAATTTTCTGATTTTTTAGAAAGGTTGTAAAATTATGAAAGTAACTAAATTCGGTGGCAGTTCTGTATCTAATGCAGAACAAATAAAAAAAGTATTAAATATTGTAAATGCTGATCCAGAGCGCAAAATTGTAATTGTATCAGCACCAGGAAAAAGAACTAGTGACGACACAAAAACAACTGATTTGCTTATTCGTTTATATGAAAAAGTAATAGAAGGTTTAGATTATCGTCCTAAGCAAGAAGAAATTATTCAACGTTATGCAGATATTGTATATGCGTTAGAAATGGATGATGCAATGTTAACTACATTTGATCACACATTGACTCAATATATAGTTAACTTAAAGTCAAAACCATCTCGTCTACTTGATGCGTTATTATCTTGTGGCGAAGACTTTAATGCTCAGTTAATTGCTGCATACAATAATAGTCAAGGTATTCCAACACGTTATATTTCTCCTGGTGAAGCTGGTATCGTAGTAAGTGATTTACCACAAAATGCTCAAATTTTAGATCAAGCTTACGAGAATTTATATCAATTAAGAGATTATAAAGAGAAGTTAATTATCCCTGGTTTCTTTGGTGTATCACGCCAAAATTTTGTAGTGACATTCCCAAGAGGTGGTTCCGATATAACAGGAGCTATTGTCGCTAGAGGTGTCCGAGCAAATATTTATGAGAACTTCACAGATGTATCGGGGATTTATCGTGCACATCCTGGTATTGTTAAACAACCACAAGTCATTGATGAAATTACTTATCGTGAAATGCGAGAGTTGTCATACGCTGGATTTGGTGTATTCCACGATGAGGCGTTACAACCTTTACATAAAGATAGGATTCCAGTAGTGATTAAAAATACAAATCGTCCTGATGATTTGGGTACATTTATTAGACATGATCGAGAGATAAATACTAATAATGTGGTTAGTGGTATTAGTTGTGACACTGGATTTACAGTAATCAACATTAAGAAATATTTAATGAATAGACAAGTTGGTTTTACTCGAAAAGTATTAGGTGTTTTAGAAGACTATGATATTTCCTTTGATCATATGCCTTCAGGTATAGACAGTATTAGTATCATTATGCGCTCCAAAGAAATTAAAAATATTGAAGAACAAGTACTAAATGATATTCGTAAGCACTGTGATGTTGACGAACTAGGAGTAGAACATGATTTAGCTGTCCTAATGGTTGTCGGCGAAGGTATGCATAGAATTGTTGGTACTGCTAGCCGAATTACACATGCATTAGCAGAAGCTAATATCAACTTAAAAATGATGAACCAAGGTGCATCAGAAATATCGATGATGTTTGGTATCGATGTCAATGATGCTGAAAAAGCGGTAAAAGCAACATATGAATATTGTTATAACGGTAAGTGTCTATTGACATAAAAAATAATCCTTTAAATCTAGCAGTATAATTTTAAAATTATGCTTCGATAGATTTAAAGGATTTTATATTGCTTTTCTCTCAGAAATCAATGCTTGATTAATTCGATCATCGCCTACGACCAATCTTAGCATTACAAATTGATAATAACTTAGTGCCTCAATAACGTTTTTATAATTTGGCAATTGATGATAATCAATGGGATCCAACAATTCATACATTAACACAATTTCAGGTTTAACATAGTCTACGTCCCATTTGATTGAGTGAAAATATATATGCTTTGCAGGTAACCTAATATCGTTATTTAGTCTAAACATCCAATCATCGCCTTCTGTATCATAGACAATAATAGTTAAAACCATCGTGTCACCATCGTACACATTTGCATGCGTCAATGTTTTAAAATCAATTACAGAAAAGTCAGAAGAAGATTGATGCTCATCAAACAGTTTAATCGTAAACGTTTTAGGGACATGTTTAATTACTTCTGAAAAATACATACGTTCTACACTAATATCAACTTTCTGATTTAAATCAAATGCATCATATAAAAATAATTGTTTAGCGATTTCACCATTAAATTTAAATATATTTTTCGCTTTATCTATTAACTCATTCATTAAAGGGATTACGTTTTTAAATTTTTGGTCACACAAAAAGTTCACCTCCAAAAGTAAGCGTTTCCATTACCTACATTATATAGTTTGTTGGCACATTTTTCAAATCATTATTTTATTAAATTTTGCATGGAATAAAGCAATTTTAAAAAGTTCCTAAACAATAATAATTTATATTTATAGGTAAGCTTAGATCGGGTTGATTCATAACATATATGCGTTGTGCATTTTTAATTAATGTTTGTTGAATTGGAGCAACAGCATGAAACGTCTGAAACAATTGATTTTCTACATAGTATGGTGCTGATATAAAATATTGTTTAATGTTATATTGTTTAAAAGTATCCTGTACACTTTCTCCTACAAGTACATGAAATGTAGAACAAACAGTGGCAGAAGGTATAATAATGTTAAAATTAGTATACTTACTGACATATTGAATAATATCAGTAGAGAAAGTAATTATAGAAATTTTTATATTATTTCTGACTAATGTGTCTATGACATTATATGCAATAGGATGATGATCAAATGCAATCACATCATCATTTTGTATTTCTTCTTGTAGTATCTTTAATATTGCTTTTGAACTATGCATGACGTTCCTCCGAGTTTGAATTTTAAATATAAAATCGCTATTTTTTTGTACCCTAAAATACTTTTTATAAGTAAATCTGTGTAAATTTAGTGCAATATAGAAAATTTTTCACGATTTAGTATGCTACTAGTATTGTTATTATAGATACGAGTGTTATTATATAATCTATATAATTAAATTTAAAATTAATCATAATTGTGGTTTGAAACAATCCACATTTCACAAGTTAATACTTTTAATTACAAATTTCAATTAGATTAGGATGATTATTATGTTCCTCACTATTACACTTTTAATAATAATTATATTATTAATTGTCATACTATTTTTAAACCATCATTTTATGCAAAACAAACTAGATACTGAGACGTATGCCAAGACACAGCTCGTAACGAAAATTAGTTCGTTAACGTCAGAAAATACGTATTTAAAAAACGAAATGCTTAATATAGATGCTAACAATGACAAACATCATCACGGTATTCGCAAAGCAAAACAAGAATTAACTGACATTATGAATACTTTAATCGATACTGAAAAAATTAACTTTTTCGAAATTATTAATACGAGTAGTTTAGCAGTTAGGCATCCCCTATTCGACTATGCACGTCCTTTTGATTATATAGTAATTACTGAAAAAGGATTATTCAATATTGATGTTAAAAATTGGAAACAAAAAACATTTTATCACTTTAATGCGGATGCTAATATTACGACAACTGATGGTGATGATGTAAATACTATTGACCAAGCTGTAGGTAGATACATTGCACAACAGTTCCATAGTCAATTCCAATCTACTCATCCTACGAGCTATACTTTTATAGAACGCATTAAAAATAATTCAGTTGTCTATGACTTTTACAGTCATGATCCATATAAAGAAGCTGCATCTAACACACAACTGTTAGAAAATAAAATCAAAGAAAAATCGAATCACTCTATAAGCAATATCGGCTTAGTTTACTTTGCAGATGGCTCTGTTAATTTAATTGACGGTCCTACTAAACGCGAACAATATGCTGAAACTGTATCGTCTAAATCTAATTTACGCGAGGTCATTACAAAAACGGTAGAACAATCTACAGAAGCATTATCACAAGAGCAATTCGATAAACTGGTAGCAATATTTAATTAATTATACAGCCTATAAACAAATCACCTAAAAACATATAAACAATCAAAAAGGTAGTATGTACTCAATTTTAGTACATACTACCTTTTTAATGGTTGAATTTTATTCAAAACTATTAACTGTTGGATACACATAGCAGAAATATTAATAATCGTTAATTTATATGATAATTATAAATTTAT
>ERZ1023497.73-NODE-73-length-49186-cov-130.221123_pt1 | contig 49186 bp, 45 predicted proteins | sample MGYA00380543_ERZ1023497 | MGnify/ENA primary metagenome ERZ1023497 (study PRJEB33173, sample SAMEA4830384) | metagenome | study: EMG produced TPA metagenomics assembly of the PRJEB25223 data set... | reverse complement strand
GCATTGCACTATTTTTCGAAGTAGGACTTGTCTTGTTAATTCCATTGGTATTTACAATTGCCAAACGTGCGCAAGTTTCACAATTAAAACTTGGTTTACCAATGGTTACTGCTTTATCAGTAACACATGGTTTTTTACCGCCTCATCCAGGACCGGTAGTTATTGCTAAAGAATTAGGTGCAAATTTGGGACATGTATTACTTTACGGAATTATTATTGCGATACCAGTGACATTAATTGCTGGCCCATTTTTTAATAAAATCGCTCAAAAAATCACACCTAGAGCTTACACAAGAGAAGGAGATATCTCAGCTTTAGGGGCACAAAAAGATTTTACAGATGATGAAATGCCAAGTTTTGGTGTAAGTTTAATTACAGCTATTTTACCAGTAATTTTGATGTTAATATCTACAATTGTACAATTGATTACAGGTAATGAAAAAGCAACAAACGGTTTTGAATCTGTTGTTTACTTTATAGGAACAGCAGGAACAGCAATGCTAATTTCAGTGGTCTTTGCAATCTTTTCTATGGGCGTTAAACAAGGGCGAAAAAATTCAGAAATCATGGATTCTGTGTCGAATGCAATCTATCCCATCGGTATGATGATTTTAATTATTGGTGGTGGCGGTACATTCAAACAGGTACTCATTGATGGTGGCGTTGGTGATACAATCGCTAAACTCTTTGAAGGTACCGAAATGTCTCCGATACTATTAGCGTGGATTGTTGCATCAGTTTTAAGAATTGCTTTAGGTTCAGCAACTGTTGCTGCTATTTCAACTACAGGTATAGTTTTACCGTTATTACAACATTCTGACGTCAATGTAGCACTTGTAGTATTAGCTATCGGTGCAGGTAGTGTAATTTTATCCCATGTCAATGATGCAGGATTTTGGATGTTTAAAGAATACTTTGGCTTAACAGTAAAAGAAACGTTTTTAACATGGTCATTATTAGAAACGATTATTTCGGTTTCAGGTATTATCTTTATCTTATTCCTAAGTTTATTTGTATAAATATCTTATTTGTTTAATAATATTCTTATTTATAAATAGCTTTTATCTTTTATATTGCGGTAGCAAATAATATAATAGTAAAATAGATACATACCATATATTACGTATGGTATGTATCTATTAGTCTAATTTATAGTGTGTTTATTCAATGAATTAGACACACACAACGCTAACAATTTAACTGTTAGCGTTTTTTATTTATTTAAATGATGGATTTATTTGTATAGGAATAATTGATAAATTTAACAACTACGTTATAGTAAGTTATAAGGGGAGGTTTATACATATGAAAAGAATTATATTAATTGCCAGCGCTTTTATAGGTGTTATTGTTGGAGCAGGATTTGCTTCAGGACAAGAAGTACTACAATATTTTACCAGTTTTGGGATTATGGGAACGTTCGGTGCGATTATCACAACAGCTCTCTTTGCTTATATTGGGATGATGTTAGTATGGTTAGGTAGTAAGTCGCAAACAGACTCTCATAAACTAGTTATTCATAATATTACTGGAAATTCAATTATTGGAAAATTGCTAGGATGGGCCATTGATGTTGTCATCATATTTACTTTATTTGGTGTAGGCGTGGTAATGATAGCAGGGGCTGGATCCAATTTAAATCAGCAATTTAATGTACCATCAATTGTAGGCACATTATTAATGACAGTATTGATCATTTTAGCTGGCATGCTTCGTGTGGATGGAGTTGTGAGAGTTATAGGTAATATCACACCATTTTTGATTATTTTTATTGTGATTATTTCTATATACAGTTTTATAACTACAGATACACCATTTGCAGAGTTACATAAGGTATCAGACGCAATTCCTTCATCGTTGCCGCATTGGCTAGTAGCAGGCATCAATTATGCTTCATTTAATACAGCTGTCGGTGCCTCCATGGCAATTGTAATGGGAGGATCAGAAAAAAATCCGAAGGTTGCGGCGATTGGCGGCTTAGTTGGGGGTATTGCACTAGGTATTATGATAGTGTTGAGTCATTTGGCTATATTTATGCAAATTAATCATGTAGGACAAATGGATATGCCGATGTTAGGTATAGTTAATAATATTTCACCTATTTTAGGTTTCATCATGGCAATTGTAATTTTTGCGATGATCTTTAATACGGGGCTTGGTATGTTCTATGCTTTTGCGACACGTTTTACCGTAGTGAATACGAAGCGATTTAAAGTATTTTATACGGTATCTGTAATTATAGGATTATTGTTAAGCTTTGTTGGTTTTACAGATTTAGTAGCAATTTTCTATCCATTAATTGGTTATTTAGGTTTGATTTTAATTTTTGTATTAATTTATGCTCCATTTAAATTGAAATTTGGTAAAAAGCAAACGTAAACTTAAAATAAGTGAGACTTGGACATAGATCCGATTGTCAAAATAAGAGGACGAATCCTTAATATGGATTCGCCCTCTTTACATTTAAAACATTCGATTTTGACTGTGCATGCTTGCCTGGGGTATGGTTCGAGCCTGTAGTCTCTCACGCATACTATTCACCTCGGGCGTCAACACATTTCAAAATCGGTACAATTTATATTTTGTTATTCAAAAATAAGGTCCATTGAAAACAACCAAAAAGTTAAACAAGAAATTGGTTTAGTCTCAATGGTATTGAATTCACAAAATTTCATAAAAATAAAGCAAACGTTAAATTCTCTATCTTTTCAGATAGAAATTAACGTTTATTTTTTAATCTTTACTATGTTATTACCCTATTAAGTTATATTTTTCGTGAGTGAGCTCACTCTATCCAATTAGCTATAATTTCCAAAATTATTAAATTCCTTTACATGTTTTCTCTAACAATCTTACTATGTGGTTGTATATAATGGATAAGTAGGGGTGGGGATATTATGAGTTATGACACTTTAACTATGTTGAAAGCACATGCGATTGAATTATTGGGTATTGAAGTACAATCTTATACGATTGATGACATAACAGGCTTAATTAATAACATTAAAACGCCTTTTACCAATACGCAACGCAAACAATTTACAGAAAAATTCCGTTATTTTATTCAACGCATGAAAAGTAATAAAATTTATCATTATCGTAATTATTTTGGAGTCAGCGTGTTAATTTTTAAATATAATAAACAAAATAAAGTATATTTGGTCGGACCTTATTTAGAGCAGCGTCCAAACGAACAAAAATGTAAAGCTATGTTAGAAGAGTTAAATGTAAAGGTTACAAAATTAAATGTATTAAAAGAATATTTGCTACAAATTCCAGTATGTAATCACATTAAAGCGCAAAAAATGTGTCGGCTAGTCGTCCGTTTTATTAAAGAAAGACAATATGTGTATGAAATTGAAGATATCAATTTTAATTTTCATTTAAATATTAATAAACAAGCGACTTATGAAGTACAAACACAATATATCACTCAAAATTTGGAAGCACGATATAATCTGGAAAATACATTGTTGATAGCAGTGGAAAACGGCAATATGAAAGAGGCAATGCTAATTTTAGAAAAGATGAATATGAGTGTCGCCGGTTTAAAACGTGTGAGAGATAATATAAAAAATGCACAATATAAGGCATTTATTGTTAATGTACTTTGTCGTAAAGCTGTTGAAAAAGCAGGTGTTAATTTATTAACTATAGATTACATATCTACGAAATATGCGAAACTTATTGATCAAACGGAAGATGGGGAACTACTATATGAAGTAATCCGACGTATGGTAATAGAGTATACAGAAAGTGCCATTAAAGTAAAAGCTACGACTTACAGTCCTAAAATTAACAAAGTTATACAATATATTGAAATAAACTTATCACGGCAGTTAACTTTGAAGCAGCTTGCCTCATACGTTGACTTAGCTCCAGCATATTTATCTCGAATTTTTAATAAAGAAATGGGTTGCTCGTTAGCTCAATTTATAACGGAATTACGATTAAAAAAAGCTAAATCGTTACTTAATAGGACAGATATGACTGTAACACAAATCGCACAAGCTGTTGGTTATCAACAGACGAGTTATTTCACTCAAAAATTTAAAGAATATTACAAAGTTACTCCTTTAAAATATCGTAATCAGTAATCTAAAATTTGCATGAAACCTATGTTTTTATGAATGTTTAAAATAAGAGTAACTACTTATGTAAAATTTATAATGAAAATGTAAATATAATAATTTTTACATGCAAATATAAGAAGTTTAGCTCTAACTTAACTATTAAAAAAGCTACGTCACACATGTTATTGCTAAGTATAATAATACAAGTATCCAATGTCAGAGAAAGCCCGAAATTACAACTTTCATTCTATTTAAAACACAAAATTAAGAGTTCAGCAATATATAACAACGTTGTTATATATTGTTGACTGTTTTCTATATAAAAATATAATAAGCATTAGTAAGCGAATAAAAGAAGCAATGAATATATGCAAAGGAGGAAAAAAATTTAACTACATAAGAAAACGCTTACATTCAGGGTGCTAGCTATTATGCGTGTTTTTACAAAGGGGTGAAATTATGGTTGTAACGAAATTAAAGACGGCAAATAAGAAATTAAAAACATTTAAAGCCATTCAAGAACCTAAACTGAAGATGAAAGAAAAAATATCATACGGTTTTGGTGATTTAGGTAACGGCATGATGTTTGATATGGGGCAGATTTACTTACTAAAATTTTTAACTGATGTCTTAGGAATTTCAAGTGTCTACGCTGGTTTAGTCTTCTTAGTATCAAAAATCTTTGATGCATTTGTAGACGTTGGTGTAGGAAGTTATATAGATAATCAAAAAAATTATAGTAAAAAGGGGAAATTCAGACCATTTATTATATATGGCTCACTGCCGTTAGCAATAATGACTGTTGTCACTTTTTTAACACCTAATTTTAGTGAAACAGGAAAAATCATTTGGGCATTTGCAGCTTATATGGCATTTAATGCTGCTTATTCAGTAGTTAATATTCCATATGGTTCATTATCAGCATCAATGACTTTAAATGCCGATGATCGAACGCAACTCTCAGTTTTTAGAAATATGGGCTCTCAAGGTGCTTTGTTTTTAGCAGGTGTGTCAGTTATACCAATAGTTAGTTTATTCCCGAATGAAGCGGTGGGTTATCCTATTGCAGTCGCAGTGTTAGCAATATTTGGAATGGTATTCCATGTGATTTGTTATAAAGGAGTAAAAGAGCGACATGTTGTAGAACGACCTGATGTTAAAGGTTTAGGTAAAAAAGCTTTTTTATCATTATTTAAAAATGTACCATTTATTGTTTTAGTAATTTATACGTTATTGACAATAACTGCTCAATTTTTAAAACTAAATGTTCAATTATTCTATTTTGACTATGTACTAGGTCAAGAAGGATTAGTGGGCGTTGTAAGTACATTAAATGTAATTGTCGTTATACCGGCTGTACTTCTCACAACGTATATAAGTAAGCGTGTCGGTAAAAAAATGACAGCTATAATAGGAACGGCTGGTTTTTCAATTTGTGAGTTATTGAATTTTACATTATTCGGTGGAGAAGTAATTCCATTTTTAATTGTAAATACATTAGGTTCGATGTTTTTAGTTATTCCAACAACTGTATCATGGGCATTTATTGCAGATGTTGTGGAATACGGACAATGGCAAAATGGATTGCGTTCTGAAGGTATTATTTATTCTAGTTATAGCTTTACTAGAAAGTTATCTCAAGCTTTAGCTGGTTTCTTACCTGGTTTAGCACTTGCTATGGTAGGTTTTAAATCAAATGTGGAACAAACAGCAAGTACAATAGTTGGCATGAAATTTGTTTTCTTCGGTTTTCCTTTAATTATAACGATTCTAGGATTATTCATATTTTTAATTTTCTATCCATTAACAGATAAGCGACATAATCAAATTGTAAAAGAATTAGCATTACGTGAAGAACTATAATCAATCGAAAGGGGCATACTATTATGCTATATCCAATTACAAATGAAACAAGAACGACGTTAGATTTAAATGGTGTTTGGAGTTTTAAACTAGAACATGATCATGACAATATTGATGTCTCTCAACCATTAAATACAGACAAAGTAATGGCTGTACCCGGTTCATACAATGATCAAGGTGTAACAACGGAAATACGTAATCACGTAGGAAATGTGTGGTATGAACGTCAATTTACTATTCCTAAAGTTTTAGAAGGTCAACGTTGTGTCTTACGTTTTGGCTCGGCAACACATAAAGCAACAGTGTATATTGATGGCAACATAGTTACTACACATACTGGAGGATTTTTACCATTCGAAGTGGAACTAGATACACAGGATGCTATTGGTGAACATCGATTAACTGTATGCGTAAATAATATACTAGACGAAACTACTTTACCAGTAGGCAAGTATTATGAGCAAGAAGCTCCAAATAATACGACCATTAAAAAGAATGATCCTAACTTTGATTTCTTTAACTATGCAGGTTTACATAGACCTGTAAAAATTTATACAACACCTCAAACTTATATACAAGACATTGCAATTGTGCCTGAAGTATTAGAAACACACGCAAAAGTCAATTATGATGTGTCGGTAAATAAACAAGCAGAGGTGCATGTGCAAGTATTAGACGAACAACAACAGGTTGTAGGTGAAAGTACTGATGCTAAAGGAACAATTAACATTGATAATCCTACATTATGGCAACCATTAAATGCATACTTGTACCAGCTCGATGTTTCAATTATTAATAATGGAACAGTCGTAGATACTTATAGAGAACCTTTTGGAATTCGTTCAGTTAAAGTTGCTAATGGCCAATTTTTAATTAATGACAAGCCCTTTTATTTTAAAGGTTTTGGTAAACATGAAGACACATATTATAGTGGACGTGGGTTAAATGAACCAGCGAATGTGGTAGATTTTAATTTGATTAAATGGATTGGTGGTAATTCATTCCGTACTTCGCATTATCCATATTCTGAAGAAATGATGCGTTTAGCTGATGAACAAGGCATTGTTGTTATTGATGAGACAACAGCAGTAGGTGTTCATCTGAACTTTGATATGGTATTAAATGGTGGCACGAATAGAGATACATTTAAAGAAATAGGTACTAAAGAAGCCCATGAAGCGGTGATTGAGGAATTAATTGCACGTGATAAAAACCATGCTTGTGTTGTAATGTGGTCAATTGCTAACGAACCAGCATCAAATGAAAAAGGTGCAAAAGAATATTTCGAACCACTTATTAACTTGGCACGTGAACAAGATCCGCAAAATCGTCCTGTAACTATAGTTACAATACTGACATCACAACCAGACGTCTGCCAAGTTCAAGATTTAGTAGATGTCTTATGTCTCAATAGATATTATGGTTGGTACACACAAACAGGTGACCTTGAAGCTGCCAAAATAGCTTTACAACAAGAACTGGACGCATGGGGAGAAGCTCAACCTAATAAGCCTATTATGTTCACAGAATATGGTGCAGATACTTTAGCGGGACTGCATACTGTTACAGATGAGTTGTTTACTGAAGAGTATCAAGTCCGTTATTATGAAGCTAATCACGAAGTAGTGGACCAATATCCAAACTTTATTGGTGAGCAAACATGGAATTTTGCTGATTTTGAAACTAGTGCTGGCTTAATCCGTGTACAAGGTAATAAGAAAGGTATCTTCACTCGTGAACGTCGTCCGAAATCGGTAGCATATTATTTCAAAAAACGTTGGGAAAATATTCCAGATTTTGGTTATAAAAATTAATACTTTCCGCGTGTAATGATAGTCGTAAAATAGAGTTGTTGTATAAGTAACAAAATAAAGATGACGTAGTGTGAAAACTTTTTAGATGGTTCATACTTCGTCATTTTTACTATATAAAAATTGTCTATTAGGAATAATAAAAATGACTATTTTGTGAAGTTAATCACAAATTCTTTTAATTTAATACAGAACTGTGTAAGATAAAAAGTGTAAAGACAAACTCACAAAGTAAATTATAAGTTGGAGTGATAAATTATGAGAGCAGTTATTGAAAGTGTAATCTTTTCAAATGAAAGTAGCTATGACATATATAAACATACCGGTGTTAACCAAGGCATGATAAGTGATTTGAAAGACGGTTATCGGAGCATTGATTATATTTGCTATGTGGACGCTGAAAAGTTGTATAACTATGGCAAAGTACTATTGTCAGCTTCATAATTAAATGAAAAGCCAAGTATCCTCATAAGTGAAAAGGATAGCTTGGCTTTTTATATTGCTAAATATATGCTTTGAAATTGGTTTTAACCTCGTTATAGTCATACTCTAAATTGTACATGCGCATACGTATGTTGTCTTCGCTAACATATGGGATACGTAAATGATCATGGTTATTAATGTAGCGACGAAATTCTCGTTCAAGGTATTTACGATGATTTAAGTCTAAGTCAATCCATTCTTCTGCTGAAAAGAGCTCTGCAAACTTAAAGCTAAAACTTGTACGATCCTTTTGTTGACGTAATGCGTCTAGTCGTGTATCGAAAGTCATCATTAATCCCCCCTAAAATATTATGATTACATTCTAGTTTATACTACCAAATAAACTTTTGCATGTATTTATCGGTAGTAATTGGCTCACTAAAGCATAACAGTAAAGTCTCTTTATAGAATATGATAAAGTGAACGTAGTAAAAAGTAAAACAGATGGAGGTAAGAATTTTATGACAGAATTAGCGAATAAAGTGGCAGTCGTTACGGGTGCAAGTAGTGGTATTGGAGCAGCAATAGCTAAATCATTTGCTAGCCATAAGATCAATCTCGTATTAGCAGGAAGAAACGAAACACGTCTTAAAAACGTAGAAACAGAAATTACAACGCAATATGATGTAAATGTAGAAACACATGTAACTGATGTTACATCAAATGCGTCTGTCAACGGGCTTATTGAATTTACAAAACAAACTTTTGGTCAAATTGATGTTTTAGTTAATAGTGCGGGACAAATGTTATCCTCAAGTGTAACTGAGGGCAATGTGGACGCATGGGATACAATGATAGATGTTAATATTAAAGGGACATTGTATGGTATTAATGCCGTAATACCAGAATTTTTAGCACAATCTTCTGGTCACATTATAAATATTGCGTCTATTTCTGGCTTTGAAGTTACAAAACAAAGTACATTATATAGTGCGACAAAAGCAGCAGTGCATACTATTACACAAGGGTTAGAAAAAGAATTAGCGAAAACTGGTGTAAGAGTTACGAGTATCTCACCAGGCATGGTAGACACACCGTTAAGCAGTGATACAGACTGGGGCGGACGTAAAAAATTAGAAGCTAACGACATTGCGGAAGCAGCAGTCTATGCTTTATTACAACCAGCACATGTTAATGTCAATGAAGTGACAGTACGTCCGGTTTAATTAGATGGCATAAGAAAAAAAGAGGCTGGGAGAATACTGATTCGTCCCAACCTCTTTTCATATGGGCAGTAGCTGACTGTTTGCTATATTGGCAGTTTTTATGCACGCTTTCCGTGGGCACTGCCTCAGCCTGTAGTCTTCGGCTAGTGCTTTACCCACAGGAGTCGGCATAAATACTGCCAACAGGATATAGGTTATATGTACCAGATGATTTGATAGGTCGACATTATCTCCTACTAAGTAAATATACGAAAAAGCACTATTATTTTGACAAAACTATATAAGTAGAAAATAAACAAACCCTTCGCAAATTAATTCAAAGGATTTGTTTACGTTATGGAGGCTAGAACATCATTGCTTTGTTCTAGTCTCTTTTCATATAGGCAGTAGCTGACTAGCTTTGAAAATGCGCTTCGAACCAAGCTTGTTTCAAAGCTAGTCATCCTTGCCGGGGTGGGACAACGAAATCATTTTTCCAAAATCAGATTTCTGTCCCACTCCCTTGAACTTACCAATTGTCTATATCAGAACGCTCTCCTTTAAAGTTGTTGGACTTTTTATGGCGTTCTGCAAGTACTTGTTCCACAGATGCAAAGTCGATATCTAAAGCTTGCAACAAGACAAATAAATGATAAAGTAAGTCAGCAGTTTCGTTGGTTACTTCATTTTTATCTTGTTTCATACTACCAATAACTACTTCAAATGCTTCTTCACCAAACTTTTTCGTGATTTTTTCTAGTCCTTCTGCTAATAAATATTTAGTATATGAATTGTTTTTAGTAGAGTTTAAACTGTCGACAATTGTTTCTGCTAGGTTTTGTACATAAAATGGTACTGTAGTATTGAAACAACTTTGGCTGCCTGTATGACAAGTTGGTCCATTAGGTTTGACTTCAATTAATAAAGTATCTTGATCACAATCTAAATGCATTGAAACAACCTCTTGAGTATGGCCAGATGTTTCGCCTTTAACCCATAAACGTTCTTTAGAACGTGAATAGAAACAGACAATTTGATCAGCGATGGTTTTATCATAAGCAGCTTTATCCATATAACCTAACATTAATACTTGCTTAGTAGTGCTATCTTGTAAAATTACTGGGAGTAACCCTTTACTAAAATCTGGTTGTTGGGTCATCGTACTGGAATACCTCCTTCTGACATACATGTTTTAATCTCATCTACGGTAGTTTCTTTATCATGTAATATACTCGCAGCTAACCCTGCAGAGACATCTGTTTGTTTAAATAAATCAACAAAATGACTCGGTTTGCCGCCACCACCTGAGGCGATAATTGGAATGTTAACGCGTTGTTCAATTTCATGTAAATGTGTGACATCAAAGCCTTGTTTCATACCGTCATGTGTCATACTTGTAATCAATAACTCTCCTGCACCTAAAGCTTCAACTTCTTGCACCCAATCATATACACGTTTGTTAGTGCGCTGTTTACCACCATGTGTGTAGCAATAATAGTCTTCGAGTTCAGAGTCATAGTTACTATCAATCGCTATACAAATACATTGGCTACCAAATTTATTACTCGCTTCTTTGATAAATTGTGGGTTTTTTAAAGCACTAGAATTTAGAGATACTTTGTCAGCACCATGATTAAGTAATTGAGAAATGTCATCTAATGTTGATATGCCACCACCAACAGTTAATGGTATGAAAAGTTTGGCGGCTGTCTCTTGGATGACATCTAATACTAAATCATGTCCTGCTTCTGTTCGTGAAATATCTAAAAAGACTAATTCATCAGCACCTTGATCATTATAATAGAGTGCATAATCTACAGGGTTACCAATATCGCGTAAGCCTTTAAATTGAATACCTTTTACAACACGTCCATCTTTAACATCTAAACAAGGAATGATTCTTTTTTTTATCATTTTAAGCCCTCCCAAAATTCTGGTTTGTGTGCGGCTTTTCCTACAATGGCAGCATCGACGCCTAACTGTTCTAATTGTGTTAAGTCATCTTGATTTCTAATGCCTCCCGATGCAATAACAGGTATGTTAGTTTGACTGGCAAGCTTTCCTGTTATTTCAAAATTTGGTCCTGCCATTCGTCCATCTTTGGAAATGTCAGTATAGATAATACCTGCTAATGGCAAGTCATTGATTTGTTCCAAAAATTCAAAAAGGTCCAGTTGTGCATCTTGTTCCCAACCATTAATCTTAATAGCTTGTTTATAAGCATCGATGGAAAGGCAAATACGATGTGGGAAAGTATGTGTTATTTCAATTAGCCATTCAACATCTTGAATAGCCTTTGTCCCCACAATACAAAAATCAATACCATCATTAAAATATGTGTTAATTGTATCTACAGTACGGATGCCACCGCCTACTTCCATAGGTTTTTCAGTTAATTGTCTTAAAGTATGAATATAGTCATGTTCAATTGCTGATTGTGCTTTAGCACCAATTAAATCAACAATATGAATACGGTCTACACAGTCAAATTGACTATAAAACTTAATACTTTCTTCGGCACTTTTGGCCATTTTTTCCTCAGAATCATATTTACCTTCTGTTAGTCTGACGCTTGTTGCATTGATTAAATCAATTGCTGGCCAAAGTTTGATCATTTGAAAATCCTCCTTGAAGTGCTTGGTTTAAAATTGAAAGGCCATACATACCACTTTTTTCAGGATGGAATTGTATACCGGTAAAATTTTTATATTGAACAATTGCAGGTATTAGGGTGCCGTAATCAGCATATGCAACTACATAGGGTGACATCTCCGCTTGATAAGAGTGCACAAAATAAACATCTTTATTTAATGTAGGTATAGAGCTACTTAAGTTATTCCAGCCCAAATGTGGTACAGGGTAGGTGGTCTTAATTGGTGTCACTATACCGGGAATTAATTTCAAACCATCAACATCACCTTCAGCGCTATGCTCATACATTAATTGCATACCTAAGCAAATACCAATAACTGGAATATTAGTAATTTGTTGTAATGTAGTTATTAAATTTCGAGATGCTATAGCTTGCATGGCATCTCGAAAATGACCTACGCCTGGTAAAATAATCGCATCGGCTTGACTAATTTCAGAAGGTTGATCAGTAAGTATTGAATTGTAACCCAAATGTTCAACTGCACGTTGGATATTTTTGATATTGCCTAAGCCATAGTCAATAATTGCGATCATTCAATCACGCCCTTGGATGACGGGATGCCTTGGTAATCATTCGCTGTCAGTGCTGATTTTAATGCACGTGCAAATGATTTGAAAATTGCTTCAATTTCATGGTGAGTGTTCCCACCTCTAATTAAATCAATATGCGTCGTTAATCGAGCATTTATGACAAATGCTCGAAAGAACTCTTCTACAAGCTCAGTGTCAAAAGTGCCTACTTTTTCCTTGCTTAAAGTTGCATTAAAAGATAAATAAGGGCGACCACTAATATCAATTACGGTACGTGCAAGTGTTTCGTCCATTGGCACGTAGCTCGCAGCATAACGTTGGAATGTAGTTTTGTCTTTGACCATTTCTAATAGCAATTGACCGAGTACAATACCGATGTCTTCAGTAACATGGTGATCATCTACTTCAATATCACCATTTGCTTCTATATTCAGCGTAAGTTTGCTGTGAAATGAAAATAAAGTCAGCATATGATCTAGAAAACCAACACCTGTTTTGATATTACTAGGTGCATTATCATCTGATAATGTGATTTCTAATTTTGTTTCAGCTGTATTACGCGTTTTTTGATAGTTCATAGTCTTGCCTCCAGTCTTTGATAAGTTGCGCTAAAGTATTTAATTGTTCATCTGTAGCAATGGAATAGCGTACATAGTCTTGCATTATAGTTTCGTCGTAGAAACGTGGTAAAAAACCGTGTTGGTAAATATATTGTCCTAATGATTCAGCTGCTTCTCCTTGTGTTAACACAAAGTTTGTCGCAGATGAGAAAATAGTCATCAAATGTGAAACTTCTTGATTTAACATATCACGTAACCGTTGTGCCAAATAGCGTTGATGATTAATAAACTGTTTTGTTTGCTCAGGGCGTTCAAACATATATAATGCTATTTTTAGTGTAACTGTATTTAATGGATATGGATGTTCGATTTGTTTGATTTTAGCAATCGTTGAAGCTGTACTAATCAATACGCCTAAGCGCAAGCCAGCCAAACCAAATGCTTTTGATAGTGTACGCATTTGTAATACATGATCTACTTTCTCAAAGCTATAGGCAGTGCCAAAATCCAGATACGCTTCATCAATCACAAAGTAGCCACCTATAGCATACATTTTATCAGCAATAGCTTGTAAAAATACCGAATCGTATTGTTTACCTGTTGGGTTGTGCGGATTGCTCATAATAAAAAATGCAGGTCGTACTTCTTCTATTCGTTGTAAGATTGTGTCTAAGTCGAATGTTAGATTAGCTTGTGCTTCAACAAAATGAATAGGGCGTTTGACTTGGGCAGCATATGCCTGGTACATAAAAAAGTCTGGATTAAGTGTTAACACTGGCCCGTCAGGCATAATTAGCATAAGTTTTTGAATCAATTCATCTGACCCATTACCAGCGATAATTTGTTCAGCTTGGAAGTGATAAAAATCGGCATAAGCTCGTTTGAATTGTTCATATTCTGCATCAGGATAAAAGTTAAAAGCAGAATCATTAATAATAGTCGCCAGTTGACTTTCAGATAACGGCCGTAGTGGACTTTCATTTTTGTTTATTCTAATCATTGTCATACTCCTTTGATGTACGAATAGTAATAGATTGTTCATGATTATAAAGCTGTTCCGTATGTGCAATTGTTTTTGCACTTTGCTGTATATCATTAAATGTCTTTTGCGATAGGTTGATTACGGAATGGCGTGTTAAAAAATCATTGACCGATAATCCATTAGTGAAACGAGCATTTTGATTTGTTGGCAAGACATGACTCGGTCCAGCCACATAATCACCAATCACTTCAGGTGAATAGTGGCCTAAGAATAATGCGCCAACAGAGCGAACATGGTGTAAGTACTCTTCTGGATTTTGTGTTTGAATAGAAGCGTGTTCAGGTGCAATTGTATTCATGATATCGCATGCCTCAGTAAAATCGTTTGCCACAACTAAATAATGGTTTTGCGTTAAGCTTGCTTTAACAATATCTTGGCGTTCAATTTGAGTAAGTGTCGCTTGGATTTTATCTTCTAGTCTTTTCAACAATGAAATATCTTCACTAATAACAAATGTACGTGCTAATTCATCATGTTCCGCTTGTGCAAAGACATCGTAAGTGACTGCATCTAAATCTGCTGTGTCATCGATGATAAGGGCAATTTCACTTGGACCAGCAATTTGATCGATACCAACATTACCGAATAAGTATTTTTTAGCATACGCTACGAATTGATTTCCGGGACCAACAATTTTATCAACTTGAGGTATAGTTGCTGTACCATAAGTTAAAGCAGCGATACTTTGCGCACCTCCTACTTGATATACTGAAGTTACACCAGTAATATAACAAGCAGCAAGAACAACATCAGGGATACCTTCTTGTTGTGGAGGTGTAACAACTACAATGTTTTTGACTCCAGCGACTTTGGCTAAAGTTGCTGTCATTAAAACAGTAGATGGATAACTTGCTTTGCCTCCCGGTACATAAATACCAACACTCTCTAAAGGATGATACAATTCATAACATTCATCTTGGCCTTTACGTTCTTCCCATTTAATAGATTGTTGGAATGCTTCGATGCGCTGATGACTTTGTTGTAAAGCACGCTTTAAATCCTCATCTATGCGTGCATAGGCAGCCTCAATCTCTGCATTAGATATTTTGAGCTCTGGATTATCGACATGATCAAATTGTTTATTATATTGCAGTAAAGCACGGTCGCCATGTTTTTTGACATTGTCACAAATGTCTTTAACTATCGAATATAAATCTTCATTCAAAGAAGCGGTTTCTGATAAAGTATTAAAAAATGTTTCTTTATTTAAGATCAATGACTGATACCTCCAATCGTTTGATTAAGCCTTCGATTTCTGTTGATTTTTTAAAGTAGGCTTGTTTATTAGTAATAAGTTTGGCATTGATAGGTTTAATAGTCTCTTTTTCAACAAGTCCATTTGATTTTAATGTAGTACCAGTTTGCACAATATCTACAATACCGTCTACCATATCAACAAGACAGGCAAGTTCTATCGATCCAGACAGTTTAACTAATTCTACATCCATACCTTGAGCTTCAAAATATTGACGTGCAGTTTGCATATAAGAAGTTGCGACTTTAGTAAACTCAGTTGTTTCGGGTTTAGCAGCTAATGAAAAGTGACATTCACCAAATGGTAAATCTAATAAATTATTAATAGTGTAATTGCCTTCTTCTAAAATATCGCTACCTACAATTCCTACATCAGCAACGCCTTGTTCTACATAAATAGGGACATCGCTACCTTTAACTAACACAAATTGAATGTCGTTGACCGTAATTAATAATTGGCGTTCACGGTTTTCTAAAGCATTCACGATAGCTTGTTCATTTTTATTTGCTAAATAACTTATAAAACTTTTTAATAATCTTCCTTTTGCGAGTGCAACGGTAAGCATAATATTCTCTCCTTTAATTTAAAGAATAAACCCTAATCCAAAACCTTCTAATTCGCCTGTATAATAACCACCGGTCAATTGTTGCGCTTTGTTATGTTGCAATGTGCATGTCATAAATGCGCCCTTATAATATGAACGAGGTGGTTGAGGTGTGATATCTAGGTGAATATCAGTAACACCTAATGATTTAAAAAATTGTTCCCAACGTGTTAATGCTTGAATCGTACTATGATCTACTGTGTAAAGTTGTGTTAATAGTTTAAGTTGGTCTGTAGTTTTTGTCATTAATAATTGAACGATTGGATGTGCTGTACCTAACTGCTGAGATAATTCAGAAATGTTGCGTTCTTGTATTAACTTCAAAATTTGAGCGTTTTGTTCTTTGTCTGCTAAGAGTAAATCTATTAACTGATAGTGACCTAGAATGACGAATTCAATATCATCTTGTAAAGTTGATTTAATAAAATCATAAAAGGTTATAAAATCATTTTGCATATCATTAATAGTAGGGTTGTAATGTTCAATACCTAATTGTGTATTAACAATATTATCGCGAATAATAGGACCAGAATATGCCACTTTATTATTAGGTGATGGATAATTGCTATAATAACGTAATAATTGATCTGTAAAGTCGTTACGTAACGCAAAAATCTGATGGTTATGTTGCCAAAAACTTCGTTCAGTCATTTGTTGTAAATCATCTTGTGTTAATGTAGGCCACGTTAATGATTCTATAAAACTGAAGTCCACAAGTTGATAATCTGCTTGTTCAAAATGTTTTAGAAATGCGAGTTCTTTTTCTTTATTTCTGATTAAAGTTGTTGCATTTGTCATAATACCATCCTTTGCGATTTACTTTTATTCTCTACCGAAGTAAAGGATTAAATGATAAGTTAAACTTTAACATATCTATGTTTTTAATTCAATAAATATTCTGAATATTTATTGAATTAAAAAAGTGATGAAGAAATTCTGTAAGTAACAGTAAATATCTCCATCACATTTGAACTTTAAACAAATTGTTCATACAGTTTTTGATAAGTTAAAACTTATATTTAATGTGACATTAAGTTAGCACCATGTTGAATATACTCAGACATATCAGTTGCAGGGACCATATTACCACCCGTAGACCAAACTATATGTGTAGCATTTTCAAAGTTAAATTGTTGTGATTGTTGTAAAGTTGGAATTATACCTGCAAAACCAGCAGTTGCAGAAGGTTCGACTTGAATGTGTTCATTTTTATTTAATAAGTATAAATATTTGTACATCATGTCATCTGTAACGGTAGCACATCCTAATAATATTGGCATCATGACTTCACCAACGAGTTTAGAAGGACGCGAGACTGCTAAACCATCAGCCGACGTTTTACCATCGATGCCTATATCGGTAACGACAATTTGATCATGAAGTTTTGTTATCATACCTAATGTCATACAAGGTGCGTGAGTTGGTTCTGCAAATAAACAATGAACATGCTCACCAAAAACAGTTTTGAGGCCATAAGCAACACCTCCAGGACCACCACCTACACCACAAGGAAGATAAACGAACAATGGATGTGTTGCATCTACCTTAATATTTTGTGCATCTAGTTGAGTCTTTAAACGTAGTGCAGCTACACTATATCCCAAAAATAAATCTGTAGAACCTTCATCATCAACGAAATGGCATGTAGGATCATCAGCAGCAGCTTTGCGTCCGTTTGCAACAGCTACCTGATAGTCTGATGTATGTTCAATAACATTAACTCCCAGAGAACGTAAACGCGCTTTTTTCCATTCACGCGCTTCATTAGACATGTGCACATTGACATTGAAGCCTAATTTTGCACTCATAATGCCAATACTAAGACCTAAGTTACCTGTAGATCCTACTGCTATGGTGTATTGTGAGAATAACTGTTGATAATAGGGGGAAGATAAAATACTATAATCATCTTCTAACGACAGGCCACCTTTTTGTTGAGCAATTGTTTCCGCAAATTTTAATACTTCGTAAATTCCACCGCGCGCTTTAATTGAACCTGAAATAGGTAATGCGTGATCACATTTTAAAAATAATGAACCCGGAATAGCAGTGTGAAAGTGATGTTCAAGCGCGCTTTGCATATTAGGGATTTCCATTAATGGGGATTCAATTAAACCATCAGCTTCGCTTGTTTCTGGAAATACTGTTTGAATATATTAGCTGAAACGGCGTAATCGTTGTTGTGCCGCTTCTATATCACTAAGTGAAAATTGCTGTGGTGTCGTCATTCCGTAGTTCGGATTTAGCCACAATATAGGTCTATAATCTTTTAAAGATTGGAGTTCTGGATAGTGTGTTACAAGATTGGAATAAATAGTCATATATTAACCTCCGTTACTAAGCTTGATAGTAATTTTATTATATCAAAAGTGACAGTGCTTAGTGGACGAGAAGATGTGCCAAAAAAAGAGTCAACCACACTTTATGTAAGTGAGAGTTAACTCTTTAATATTTATATTATTTATCTTTTAAAGCTATTTTTAAATTTTGAAAACCATCCACGTTTAGATGTGACTGGTGTGGCATAGTTTTGCGTTTTGAAAGCTGTTAATGAGTTGCCATATTCTATTGCTTCTTGCATTAAGTACGCTTGAGAGTTTAATGGTGACAAATTATTTTGAATGTAGTGATAATTGCCGGCTGCATCTTGATAACGACCTTTTTGATTATCTGATAACTGTAAATTTAAATAATTTATTAAACGTTGGCTAATCTCTTTATCTTCTACAGGGAAAAGGATTTCTACACGTTTTATCATATTTCGAGTCATGGCATCCGCTGATGATAGATAGATATTGTCCTCGCCATTATTATGGAAATAGTAAATACGTGAGTGTTCTAAGAAACGGCCGACAATACTTACGACTTCAATATTGTCACTTATACCAGGGATTCCAGGTTTCAAGCAACAAATTCCTCTAATGATGAGCTTGACAGTAACACCGGCACGAGAAGCTTCAAATAATTTTAAGATAATATCTTTATCAGTTAATGAGTTCATTTTCATCATGATTTTACCGTTGCCATATTGTTTATGTTGTATAATTTCATTATCGATACGCGCAATAAATTCATCGCGAATATCATAAGGAGCTACAATCAATTTATTATATTTAGGTTTGATTGAGTAACCACTTAAATAATTAAAGAAATTAATACCATCTTCAACGATAGCATTGTCAGTAGTAATAAGACCCATATCTGTATATATTTTTGCTGTTTTATCATTATAATTACCTGTGCCAAGATGGACAAAGGAAGTTAACTCATTGCCGATACGCTTAACGACAAGGGAAATCTTACTATGGGTTTTTAAATAAGTCATACCATAAATTACGTGACAGCCTGCATCTTCTAATTCACGTGCCCAATGTACATTGTTTTCTTCATCGAAACGTGCTTTTAATTCGACTAACACAGTCACTTGTTTTCCTTTTTCTGCAGCATCTTTTAAGCTTTGAATTATAGGAGAATCTTTACTAACTCTATAGAGTGTTTGTTTGATTGCTATGGTATTTGGATCGTTTGCCGCTTCGCGTACAAAATCTACAATCGGCTCAAATGTTTCATACGGATGATGGAAAAAGATATCACGTTTTAACGATAATTCAAAAATATCATTGTTTCCTAATGATTGTGGTATTTGAGGTGAATATTTTGGATATTTTAAATGTTTTAGTTTATTTGATAAGTGATCTACTAAACCAAATAACAAAGTTAAATCTAATGGTCCATCAACAAAGTAAATATGATCATCGTCTACTTCCAATTGATTTATTAACCATTGAATATCTTCGTAAGTAGTTGTTCTTCCATCTACTTCAAGACGTACAGACGAACCACTTTTACGTTCTTTTAAGAAACGTTCAATTTCGATTAATAAATCTTCAGCACCATCTTCGTGAATAGTTAAGTCTGCATTTCTAGTAATTCTAAAAGTAAAGGTGTTTAATACTTCAAAACCAGTGAAGAGGTAATTTATAAAGTACATTATTATGTCTTCAATCATAACTACATACTGTTTATCACCATCATTTAAAGTGGTGAATCTAGGTATTAAAGATGGTATTTGCACAATGGCTGAATTAATAGCATCTTCAGTATCGATATCAACAAAAATATTTAAACTTTTATTATTTAATTTTGGAAATGGATGATAGGCATCAATACCTAATGGTGTTAATGTGGGTAAGATGCTTAATTTGAACTCTTGTTCTAAGTCAGCTAACAAATCATCGTTTAAACATTCAGGCTCAACAATTTCGACTTTGTATTGTTTTAATTCATCAACTAATTCATTATAGCGTTTATATTGTAAATTGACGTAGTGTTTATTTTTTATTTTAATTTGTTCAAGTTGTTGTTTTGGCGTTAATTGGGCTTTGTTTTCAGGCTTATCGTACCCCATCTTATATTGATCTTGTAAACCAGCTACACGAACCATAAAGAATTCGTCTAAATTAGAACTGAAAATTGATATAAAATTGAGTTGCTCTAACAGAGGGTTATTTTTATCTTCTGCTTCTTGCAAAACACGAAAGTTAAAATCCAACCAACTTAGCTCTCTATTATTATAATATTGTGGTAAATTCAAATCTTTGGATCTTAAATAATTTTGCATAATACTCGCTACACCTCGTTATAGTCTAAATTGCATAATAATCTTATTTTAACTTATCATATAAATATTAAGCGCGTGTAAAGTTAATAGAAAGTTTGTCCTTTAATATCTTTTCGATATGCTTCTTTTGTCGATTAGCTTGATATTCTTCAGCAACAGGTTCTCCCTCATAAAATACGTAAAGTGTGTAATCGCCTTTTTCTTTCTTTAGATAAATACGATCGACGACATTTGTTTGAGAGATATTCAATGCGTTAATAAATTTGATGATGCCACCTAACGACTGGATAGTATCTAATTCGTCTTGTACTAGCCATTTTGTTTCGTGACTGTAAAATTTCATTAATGATTTGTTTTTGAAACTTGCAAGTAAAGCAAGTTTGACACGTTCTTGATGTGTAAAACCTTCAATCATAGAATTAGCAATAATATAATAGGTATGTGGAGAACTTGAATCAGCATTTATAAAGCTCCCTAAATAATACAAATAAGATCCTTCCGCAAATAATCGTTTATCTGTCTTACTAATGTCTAAATGTTTTGTTTCTATTAATTGATTGAGTAAAGATAAGGCAAGCTTAACACGCTGTTTCGCACTTTTTTCTTCTATTTTATATTCATTAGCTAAATGATATAGCGCATCTTGGCGAATATTTTCTTTGTTGAACTGATCAGGAAATTGCTCGCTAATTAAATGCATCACATAGCCTTCACGTAACCCTTTACGTGAAAAAGTAAATTGGGTGGCATTGATTTTAGTGAATAAATTTTTAAATACTGCAACAGCCGGTAAAATGATATCTATTCGGTCACCACTCAAACCATCTACATCTTTTAATTCATCGCGTGATGATTTTTTGATTAGCGAAAATACCTCTTCAACATCTTTAGCACTCATAGAATAGTTGTGGACACCCCCTATAGGGTAGTCGTGTGCAGATTGATGAATACGCGCGACATTACGTGCAGACCCACCAACACCTACAAGAGCTACTTGAGCATCATTAAGCCAGTCTAATTGACTAAATTGCTTAATTAGAAACTTTTCCATATCTTTTATAGCATGTTTATCATTGTGCGGTTTGTCACTGAAAAATTTTTTAGTCAACGTCACTACACCAAATGGGAAACTGTGGGCAGCTTTTAGCTGTTTATCTTTAAATAATGTTACTTCTGTAGAACCGCCACCGATATCGACAGAGATACCATCTGAAATATTTGTCGTATGTGTGATTGCATAATAACCATAAAAAGCTTCACTCTCTTCAGGGATAATACGCATTGTTATATTAAGTTGTTGTTCAATATGTTTGATAATGTCATCTCGATTAGTCGATTGTCTAATTGCTGCTGTAGCAATAGGGTGTAGTTCGTCTGTTGCAAATTTATCTGAGACACGTTTAAAACTACTCAAAGTTGTAGTTAATACTTCAATACCTTCTTGTGTCATCGTTAAATCATTAGTCAAATACTGACTTAAACGTGCAGGTGTTTTTATATTAAGTACTTCATCTAAACCAGTCTTTTTATCGAATTCAAATATCACTAAGCGAATGGTATTTGATCCAATATCGATTAAACCTATGCGTTTCATATTTGCCTCCTAGGTGTATATTGTTAAGTCGTGTTTTTTTTATTTACCCTATCATACACGATTCAAATATATTTGTGGCAATTTAATTGTCAAAAATTGACTGAAATAGTAATGTCATTTTATTTGCTGAAGATAGGCCCCCCAGGACCTAATGGCCAGCCTAATAAGAACCATACTATCATGAAGAGTGGCCACACAATGCCTAATACGATTGAATAGGGCATTAAACTAGAGAGTAAAGAACCCAGTTTCATTTTCGGATCATATTTTTGTGCGTAAGACAAAAGTAATGGTAAGTAAGGCATCATTGGTGTTATAGGATTAGTAATAGAATCACCTATGCGATATAACATTTGCGTAAATGCTGGATGAAATCCTACAAGCACTAACATCGGTATAAAAATAGGTGCTAAAATACCCCATTTAGCTGAAGCACTGCCTATAAGTAAATTTATAATTGAGCTCAGCAAAATAATACCTATAATAAGCACAATACCATTTTGTCCTTGGAGTAATGCTGCACCTTTAACTGCAACAATAATACCTAAATTACTCCATTCTAAAAATGCTAGTAGTTGTGCGGCAAAAAAGACAATAACAATAAATGATCCCATGGAAGACATAGAGTCTGCTAACATCTTGCCTAAATCTTTTGAATTCGCTAATTTTTGGGTCATAATGCCATATACTAATCCTGGTACTAAAAAGAGAATTAAAATAAGTAGTCCTACGCCATTAATAATAGGGGCATCATTTAATAAGCTGCCTGTTTTGGCGTTACGTAAAAAACTATTTTGAGGTATTGCAGTTACAACGATTAAGACGATTACAGCTACAAAACTAATATTCGCCCAAAATACAGCGCGCTTTTCTTTTGGACTAATTGTTGTATCAGAATCCTCGCTAGTAATATCTGTATCACTGGCGTCATAAGTCCCAAGTCGAGGTATAACTATTTTCATTGTGACCCAATACACAGCAGGTAGTAAAACTACGACACTAGCAGAGATAAAATACCAATTCATTGCGACATTAGTTTGGATACTATCAGATACAATATTGGTAGCTGGTTTGGTAAATGCGTATAGTAGCGCATCTGACATACCTATTAAAAAGTTAGCTGAAAAACCACCTAAAGCAGCTGCATATGCCATAGCCAATCCTGCTATCGGGTGATAGCCTAATTTAATAAATACTATGGCAGTCAGTGGTGGTAAGACAATAGGAGCAGCATCACCAGCAGCATTACCTAAGATACCAATAATAATAATACAGGGAACGATAAATTTCTTTGGTGCTTTTTGTACTACTTGAATCATTAATTTATCAAAGTAACCTGTCTTTTCAGCAATACCTATACCTAACATTACGGACAGTACTAGACCTAAAGCAGGGAACTCAGAAAAATTTTGTATAGCATCATTAAAAATCATTGTGATGCCATCTTTACTAATAATGCTTTTAATGGCGACAGCATCACCTGTACCTGGATGTTTCACACTTACTTGAAAGAGTGAGACTACCCAAGTTATAACGGCCAAACCTACGCACATTAGAAAAAATAAAATGCTAGGATCAGGCAAACGATTTCCAACGACTTCTACGCCGTTTAAAGCTTTATGTACAAATGAAACTTTCGGTTTGTTTTGCTTTTTCATTGCAAATCCCTCCACGTTTGAGCTTATTCGAAATTATAACAAAGCTAAGATGAAAAAAACATAAATATTCTGAAAAATTGTATTTTTAGAAAAGAATCGTGTTATTATGTAGTGGACGAAGGCGGTGGGAATTAATAATGAAAGATTATGAACTATTTGTACAACAAATAATTGAAGATAAAGCGCAAGAGTTGCAAATGCTAAGCGATTTTATATGGGATCACCCAGAAACATTATATGAAGAATACGACTCGAGTGCTGAGATATGTAACTATTTAGAGCAACAAGGTTTTGATATTGAGCAGGGCATAGCCAATATTCCAACTGCTTTTTCAGCTACTTTTGGCAATAAAGGTCCAGTAATTGGATTGTTAGCAGAGTATGATGCATTACCTTCATTAAGCCAAGTAGCAAACATTACCTATAACAAACCAGTGGAGCACAATAAAGCTGGCCATGGGTGTGGTCATAATTTATTAGGGACAGGTGCTATCGGTGCTGCACTCGCAGTACAAGCTTATCTTGAGAAGTATAAACTTCCTGGAACTGTAAAAATAATTGGTTGTCCAGCTGAAGAAGGCGGATCGGGCAAAGGTTTTTTAGCGAGAGCGGGGATGTTTGATGACTTAGATTTAGCTTTAACTTGGCATCCTACACCTTTTAATGCAATTATGGCATTACGCTCACTAGCTAATTTCCAAGTTAAGTATAAATTTAAAGGAAAAAGTGCGCATGCAGCAAGTGCGCCACATATCGGTAGAAGTGCATTAGATGCTGTAGAACTGATGAATGTAGGTGGAAACTATTTACGTGAACACCTTATCCAGGATGCACGCATTCATTATGCTATTACGGATACAGGAGGTGTCTCTCCTAATGTTGTGCAAGCTGAAGCTGAAGTAGTATATTTAATCAGGGCACCGAAAATAGAAGATGCACGTGAAATTTATAAACGTGTCGATAAAATTGCACAAGGCGCAGCGTTAATGACTGGGACAACTATGTCCTCAGAGCTAATGTCTGCAGTTTCAGAATATGTACCTAATCAAACTTTAGAGCAAGTGGTATTTGATGAATTAGATAAAGAACGACAGATTAGTTATACATCTGAAGAACAAACTTTTGCACAAGCACTTTGGGAAACTTTAAGTGAGGAAGAGCAACAAACTGCTGTTAAAACGTATGAGAGCTTTGGAGTGTTACAAGATCAACATTTAGTTGAAGGGAAAAATTTAAGTGATGTCATTCATCCATATGAACCTACAACAAAAATAATGTATGGTTCTACAGATGTGGCAGATGTTAGTTGGAACGTTCCAACTGCACAAGTAACAACCGCAACTGCAGCTATAGGGACACAGTTACATACGTGGCAAATGGTTGCACAAGGCAAAAGTACGGTGGCACAAAAAGGGATGTCACGTGCAGCACGTGTATTAGCTCGAAGTGCGATTTATGTATTAGAACATCCAGAAAAATTAAAGGATATCGAACAAGAATTTGATCGCGAAATAGGACGCGATCAGTATCAAAGCCCATTACCTGAAGAGGTGAAACCTCCTGTACATAACATGGAATAAGAGAGAATTAGAGTAAACGGTGTTATAGCATTGTAGTGTTCTTAATTTTAATGTAATTGTAGGGAAAATTAAAAATATATCACAGATAAAAAAGCTTGGAACATGTGTAGTGTCCAAGCTTTTTACCTATAAAATAATTACCAAATGATTTGTTCTACTGTGTCATCATTTAAAGATTTAACGATTTCAGTTACTAATGCTACTGAATTTTTATAATCATCTGTATTTAAAACAGAGACATTAGAATGCATATAACGTAAAGCGACACCAATAGCTACTGTTGGAATTCCTTCATTTGCTACATGTATGCTACCAGCATCAGTTCCGCCACCAGGAGTAGAATCTAATTGAATACTAATATTATGCTTTTTAGCGATTTGTTTAATATGTTTAGTCAAACCAACATGGCCAACGTTACTCGCATCCATGATAATAACGACTGGACCTTCGCCTAATGCAGTTTCACTAAGTTGGGATAACCCTGGTGTATCATAGGCAACAGCAACATCGACTGCAATGGCTAAATCAGGTTTAATCGTATTAGCTGCAACTTTTGCACCACGTAAGCCAACTTCTTCTTGAACATTGGCACCTGCGTATAAATCAATATCAATTTGTTCATTTTTTAAGTTGTCTAGTACATCAATTGCAAGTGCACAACCATAACGATTATCAAATGCTTTTGCTGTTAAGTATTTATTATTAGCTAATGTTTCAAATTCACTATATGGTGTTACCATATTACCGAGCTCAATACCAAATTGCTCAGCTTCTTTCTTACTTTTCACACCAATGTCAATAAACATTTCTTTAATATCAACCGTCTTTTTACGTTCTTCTGGAGACAGTACATGAGGCGGTTTAGAACCAATAATACCACGTATTTTTTTACCTTCGTCAGTCGTTATTGTTACTTTCTGAGATAACATGACTTGGTTCCACCAACCACCAATCGGAGTGAATTTTAAGTAACCATTTTCATCGATTTTAGTTACAACAAAGCCAATTTCATCTAAATGACCGGCAACCATTAAAGACTTGCTACCATTAACAGCTTGCTTTTTCCCGAAAATGCCACCTAAGTTATCTTCGACAATTTCGTCACTAATAGGACTTAAATAATCATGCATCAAAGATTTAACTGTCATTTCATGTCCTGCAATACCATCTACATCAGTTAATGTTTTTAATAGTTCGACTGAATTTTTCATATATTAACCTCCAAAATAAAATAAGTGTTATTTATATTTTAGCATTTGTGCTAAGAAACGCTATTTATATGAATTCTTAGTAAAGTAGTAAGACTAAATTTGTGTAATTAGAGATAATTTATGTTTCAATAGTAGTAATTATAAGAAGGGGGAATAATCGTGTCAGACGTACAACATTTAACTTTAGGTAAAAGTAATGCACCTGTTACAGTAGAATCATTTATTAACTTTGCTTGTCCATATTGTAAAAATTATTTTAAAGCAGCGGATAGTTATTTAACGCCATTAATTGAGCAAGGTAAAGTAAAACATGTAATTAAACATTTTGATAAAACAAAACAAGGTTTGTTAAAAGGAACAATCGCTAATTTTTATTTAGATTATGAGGATGTTTCTAGAACTTATCAATTAATTCATCATTTATATGAAACACAAGAAAGTTGGAAAACAAGTTTTAGTGCAATTGAACGTAAAATGGAAGATGAATTCAACTTAGCACTTAATAAAGCAGCAGACGAACGTTCATTAGCTATAACTGCAGAAGCATTTGAACGAGGAATAACAGGCATACCAACAGTATTTATTGATGGAGAGAAATTTGTTTTTAATCCCTTAGAAGATGATGAAGTGACAATCGTTGAAAAATTAAGTGAACAACTGACTACTGGATTGTAAAATAGTGGTTATAAGTTAATAAATAACTAAAGAGGTTGCAACTTTATAATTGTTGCAACCTCTTTAGTTATCATTGGTGTTCGATAAGCTTTAATTTGTAGTCGTGAATGGATTGCAGGTCACCATTATGTTGCTTCATAATAATATGTTCTTTGCTAATTTGAGTAGGGCTTGACACACCAACAGCTGCAGCAATATTAAACAAACCCTCATGTAGACTAGTCACATAATTGGTTACTCGGAATTTCTTTTCTTCGATGATTAAAGCCCGTTCTTTTTTTTCATCTGTAGTAGCAACGCCAACAGGACAAGTATTCATATGACATTGTTGGCTCATAATACAGCCGACACTAATCATCATTCCTCGTGCGATATTGACTAAATCGGCTCCAAGTGCGAGCGCAATTGCAATCTTGTCTGGTGTAATCAGTTTACCAGAAGCAAAGATTTTTACACGATCTCGTATATCGTACTTTTCTAATAGTCCTGATAGTATTGGTAAGGCTGTGAACAACGGAAGACCTACACCATCTTCCAGTTCTTGGAAGGTAGCACCTGTGCCACCTTCACCTCCGTCAATTGTTATAAAATCAGGAAATTGATTGGTGCGAATCATTGTCTGAATAAGTGTTTCGACTTCTTTAACTTTACTTATTACTATTTTAAAGCCTACAGGTTTTTGTCCAATTTGTTGCAAATTGCTAACCCATTCTAGTAAGTCATTGGGATTATTAATGTATGTGAAGCGGTTGGGTGAATTAATAGTTTTCCAAGGTGTTACGTTACGGATTTCAGCAATTTCTTCAGTTACTTTATTGCCTGCCATATGACCTCCACGTGTTTTAGCTCCTTGGGCTAATTTAATTTCAAAAGCTTTAACTTCAGCTGATTGTGCTAAACGTTTGAATTCTTCTTCATCAAAATTACCCTCCGCATCACGTACACCGAAAAGTCCTGGCCCTATTTGGAAAATAATATCTCCGCCACCTTTAAGATGATATGTTGATAAGCCACCTTCACCAGTGTTCATCCAAGTGCCTGCTTGACCTAATCCTTTAGATAGTGCAGTTATTGCTCGTTGGCCTAAAGCTCCATAACTCATTCCAGATTGACCTACTAAGCGTTTGAGTGTGAATGGGTGTGCTAATTGAGCACCTAACACAATGGCGTCGTCATCAGTTAAAAAATAAGGATCAATGTTGGTTTCTTCACGATGTTCATCGCGATTAAAAAGTCGTTCATTATCTATATGGTAGATAAATGTAGAAATCATAGATGACTGATCGATATTAAGTTCTGAAGTTTGAAGTGGAAACATCGTATTTTGAATGTAAAAGCCTTCTTTATAATCTTCTTGTGTACCAAAGCTTGCCATACGAGAATTATATTTACCTGCCACTACAATATTGATGAAATCATTGCGTGAAAAAGGTTTCCCTTCAGTATCTTCCAAAAACAGATATTGGCGCATTTCAGGACCAATTTTTTCAAAAAAGTAACGAATACGTGCTAATAATGGATAATTTCGGAGTACACTATGTTGTTTTTGTCGTTTATCTTTAAATAGTAGCACCGCCCCCAAAACGAGGCCACCAATTAAAAATACCACTATGATGACATTGACGATTAATTGTAGAACTGTTAAGACTGTCATTTTAAATTCCCCCTTATTATGTTCTATATTACAACAAATTCGTATTATTACAATTTGGAAGTGTTGTGAAGAAAAAAGAATTTTTGCAATTAAAAATGAGATATGATTATTTTTGAAAGTAATAGAATCACATCTATATATTATAAATTGGAGGCATGATATATTTAAGATATAAATTTTGAAAGGAATGGTAAACCATGTCCTCAAAGACTTCACAGAACACAATACATAACGAAGCAGACAATTATTGGCAACGTTCAAATTTAGTAAAAAGAGATTTTTGGTTAATTCCTATTTATCTAATTGCGACGAATATTTTAGTATTATTGTTAGTTTATTTAGTGACTCAATTTAATGTTGATTTTATAGAGTTAGAGCATCCTATTTATATTATAAGTTCTATTTTAAGCTCTGTTATATTGTTATATATTTTTTATTTAATGCATCGTAAACATCAAATTATCAATATTGCTCTCCAGCGATTTCGACAATTAAAACCATATACTATGTTATTTGTAAGTACTTATATTGCCAGTACAATTTTAATCTATATATATGAATGGTTAACGACATTTTTACCTGAATCGTTACAATATAGTGAAACACAGAACCAAATGGAATTGCTGTCATTATTTGATAATCCTTGGCTGTTACCGTTACTATTTATTGATATTGTTATTTTGACCCCGTTCGTAGAGGAAATGTTATTTCGCCATTTGTTGATTCATGAACTCGGGAAAAAGTTCACTTATACTTTAATGACTATTATTTCGATAGTGGTGTTTGGTTGCTTACATATGACAGGTGCACAATCACCCTTTGAAATCGGCAGTTATTTAATTCTTGGTGGGTCAATCGTTTTTGTGTATTTAATAACAGGCAAAAATCTTGCTGCTGCGGTAACATTCCATATGTTGAATAATTTGGTTGCATTTATCTTAATTGTGGTAACGTTATAATAATATTATTAGCGATATAAACTAACTGTAGGTTAAATGGTTCATTTAAATAATTTAACTATATTTATATTGCATTGAACATAGAGATTATGCAATAACTTTAACACTGTTAGTGAGTTAGAACATAAAACTGTAAGTAAGTTTTGGTAAGCTTGGAGGCGAAGTATGTGCTTGAGTTGAATCATGTTTCTTATAAAATTGATAAGCGTACTATTATTGACGATATTTCTTTAACCGTAAACCCGGGTGAAGCCATTAGTGTCCTAGGTCCATCTGGTAGTGGTAAGAGCACACTGTTTAGATTAATGAGTAATTTGCTGAGTCCGACGGAAGGGACAATAACGTTATATGGACATCCTTTTGAAGATATAGATCCTGAAACTTTGAGAATGGAAGTTAGTTTTTTATTACAACAAAGCGACTTGTTTGGTACTACCATCGGTGAAAACTTAGCTTTTCCAGCACTTGCTAGACAAGACAAGTTTGATAAAAGCAGGGCGAGAAAGTTATTAAAAAAAGTAGGTTTAGGTCATTATAAGCTAAATACTCTTGTACAACATTTGTCAGGCGGGGAACGTCAACGTATTACAATTGCACGACAACTCATGTATATACCAAAAGTATTACTGTTAGACGAAGCTACAAGCGCACTAGATGTGCATAATAAGGAAAACATCGAAACATTTATTTTTGAGTTAGTGCAACAAGGATTAGCTGTAGTCTGGATTACGCATGATGATCAACAAAGTACGCGACATTTTGATAAACAGTGGCGTATTGTTGATGGAAAGCTACAGTCTGAGGAGGTATTAACATGAGTGTTACAGCCTTATCTTTAACTGCATTATTGTTACTCTTTCCAATTATTGTTTCGTATAAAGAAAAATTACATATTACAAAAGATTTACTAATTGCTACAGGGCGTGCCATTATTCAACTGTTAATATTAGGATTTATTTTAGATTTTATATTTGATGTTAATCAACATTGGTTACTGATGTTATTTGTACTAGTTATTATCGTTAATGCTGCATGGAATACTATACATCGAGCATCGCCTATTATGCATCATGTGTTTTTGATTTCATTTAGTTCAATATTTATAGGTGTAGTTTTACCGTTAATGGGCGTTATCGTGACAGGTGCTATTGATTTCAAAGCCAATGAAGTGATACCTGTAGCTGGTATGGTTGCCAGTAATAGTTTGATTGCGATTAATTTAGCTTATCAAAATTTGGATAAAGAATTCGTTAAACAAATGGATGAAATTGAGGCGAAATTATCATTAGGTGCCGAACCTAAATTAGCTTCCAAAGCGACATTACGTGAAAGTATTAAAACGGCTATCGTACCTACGATAGATTCAGTGAAAACCTATGGGATTGTATCTATTCCTGGGATGATGACTGGACTGATTATAGGTGGTGTTCCGCCATTAGAAGCGATTAAATTTCAATTGATGGTAATTTTTATTCATACTACTGCTACTATAATGTCAGCATTATTTGCAACATATTTAAGTTATAAACAATTTTTCAATCAACGTGATCAACTTATTGCAAACACAATAGATATTACAAAGCAATAATTAATGATGTTATTAAGCGAACTTCTTCTATGTTAATTATGGGAGGAGTTCGTATTTTTATGGTGTTACAGCCAATGTTATTTAGTAATGTTAAGTATCCGATAAACTATTGGTGTAATAGGCTTTAAAGGGTATGAGTATGGTTGACGAATGGTATATAATGGAATGGTTATGTAAAAAAACGTACATTATATAGAAAGGAGACAGGTCTATGTCAGTAATGAGAATAGTTACCTTTATTGTTAGTATTTTCATCGTAGGTATGGTTGAGATGATGGTAGCTGGAATTATGAATTTAATGAGCGCAGACTTGAATGTGTCTGAAGCTATAGTAGGACAACTGGTGACACTCTATGCTATTACCTTTGCGATTTCAGGCCCAATATTAGTGAAATTAACGAATCGTTTTGCGCCCAAACCATTATTGCTTATAACGTTACTTGCTTTTATTGTGGGGAATTTAATTATTGCCATTGCGCCAAACTTCACAATTTTAGTTATCGGGCGAATATTGTCTTCAGCGGCAGCAGCATTAATTGTTGTCAAAATACTAGCCCTTACTGCTTTATTAACTGCACCACAAAACAGAGGTAAAATGATTGGTGTAGTTTATTCAGGATTTAGTGGAGCGAATGTTTTTGGAGTTCCACTTGGGACAATGATAGGTGATTTAGTAGGATGGCGCTATACATTTGTATTTATAGTTGTAGTAAGTGTACTTGCGGGTATTTTAATGTTTATTTATTTACCTTCAGTTGAGGATACTAATAAACAGTCTCACGTTGGTAGCACACCACGAGAAAGTACTACTTATTCGAAAATTTTACGTCCTGCCGAAATTGTTAAATTTCTAAGTATTACTTTCTTAATATTAGTAGCGAATTCGATAACATTTATTTTTATAAATCCATTGATGCTTGCAGGTGGACATGATTTATCATTTATCTCTATAGTTTTATTGATTAATGGTGTTGCTGGCGTCATAGGAACATCAATGGGCGGATTTTTATCAGACAAGTTAACAAGTAAAAGGTGGTTAATCATCTCTATAATCATATTTATTGCAACGATGTTATCATTAAATCCAGTGTTATCAACTGTTGCTATGTTACTTATCACGGTATTTATTTGGAACATTATGCAATGGAGTACTAATCCGGCAGTACAAAGCGGAATTATTGAACATGTTGAAGGCGATACAAGCCAAGTTATGAGCTGGAATATGTCAAGTTTAAATGCTGGTATTGGTGTTGGTGGTATTATTGGTGGACTGATTGTTTCAAATATCAATGTGCATGCAACAGCTTACTTTTCAGTAGGAATTGCAGTAATTGCGCTTATAATTGCTATCAGTTTGAAAAAAGTAGTATCAACATAAATTGTGGAATTTAATACGCTAATAAATGAATTACGTTAGCGTTATATGAAATATAAATAATGCAAAAACAGCCGTCACTTTACATAGTGATGGCTGTTTTGTATTACTATTCACAATAGTTAACCTTCAGGTGATTGCTTTGTTGCTAGTAATGCAGGAGATGCAATTTCATAATTTTGAGGTGTACGTGAGAGATACGCAATACCTGCCGCTAAGATAATATAAACTAACATACCAATGATATACACAAGTTGTAAATCAGAAATTAATAAATAAGACTGATATAGTAATAACCCAATTGCTAACACTGAAATACTTACTAATAATGGGTAAGGCACTTTTAATGGTGAACGTTGATAAGCCTCAGGATACTTTTTAGGTAAGCGTAATACTGCCAAAGCAGGGAAGGCGAACACTAGCAACGAAATACCTGTGCCTAATTGTGCTACAACTGTTAATGACATACCTGTAATAATGGGAAAAGCACCGATAATATAAAATAATATGAGCAACCAATGTGGTGTGCCGAATCGTTTGTTAACAGCGCCAAGTTGCGATGGTAAATAACCATCTTGGATAGCTACTAATAAACTTTTGGTAACCCAAGTTAATGTGGAATTAAGCGTTGTAGCTAATGCAAACATAGCACCTCCAACAATAAAGAAAATAAAAATGGGTCTAGGTAAAACAGTTTGTGCTACACTCGTTAGCGGCTGACCCGCTACTTCTGAAATTGGTAATACGCCAACTGCAATGCTGGCGATAAAGGCATAGAGTAGACCTACAAAAATTGTGGCTACAACAATGACTATTGGGATATCACGATGTGGACGCTTCATTTCGCCACCTAATTCAGCTACAACTTGTGCGCCTCCAGTAGCAAATGAAACTAAGCCAACAGCAGTAAAGAATCCAGTAAAACCATCAGGAAACATATCATGTGAATTAAATACAGCAACATTGGTATGTGGTAAACCATAAATGATGAAGCAAGATAAAGCGACGATCAAGACAACTACCATTAAATTACCAATATAGGACGCAGATTTGACACCGATAATATTGACAATAAATAAGATTGTCATTAATGTTAATGCTACCCACTTAATTGGCACTCCAGGATAAATACTTTCTAAATATTGTGCAAAAGACAGTGCATATAAAGCTAATGTGATTTGCAATAGCAAAAAGAGTAATAACCAAAAAACGCCTATTTTAGGTGAAAGCAATCGACTTGTATATTGATACATACCTCCAGTGGTTGGGATTGCTGAGCTCAAAATAGCTATTGGAAACATGGTAACGAGTGTTAAAATTGAAGAAATAACAAACGCTGGTGTTATACCACTGCCAGTCATTTGAATGCCGATACCTGTTAATGACATCACACCTGCACCTATAATTTGACCAATTGCAATACCTATGACGTCTGGAAGACCTAAAACTTTTTTTAAATTTGCTGTTTGTTGCATTAACTCACCTCTATCTTAATTCTATAAATTTTTTAATGGAATAAATATAGCATAAAATTCCATTAATTCATAGTATATTAATCGGAAAAGTAAGTTAAAGTTTATGAGTTATAATTCCCAAAAAAGTGGGCATTATAGTAATATAAATATGATGAACCAATAATGGAGTTGATAGTGATGAACGAAAAAGTTACTAATGCAAAAGTTGATACGTTTATTAACAATCTGGAGCAATGGCAAGATGAGTTTAAATTTTTGCGAAAGCTAAGTCTAGACACAGAACTGGAAGAGGAGTTTAAGTGGAAGCATCCATGTTATACATTGAATGATAAAAATGTAGTGATTATCCAAGATTTTAAGCATTATTGCGCACTGCTATTTGAAAAAGGTGCGATAATGGAAGACAAATATGATACGTTAGTACAGCAAACTAAAAATGTTCAAGCCGCTAGACAATTAAGATTTAAAGATTTAGCAGAAATACAAGCAAGAGAAACGGAAATTGCTTGGTATTTGGAAGAAGCTATTCGTGTTGAAAAATCTGGTAAACAAGTCAAAATGAAAAACACTGATGAGTATGAGATGCCAGAAGAACTACGCCAGGCGTTAGATAATGATGAAACATTACAAACTGCATTTAATAACTTAACCCCTGGACGTCAACGTCAATATATGTATTATATTGGTCAAGCAAAACGCAGTGAAACACGTACGCAACGTATCGAAAAGTACAAAGATCAAATTTTGGCTGGCAAAGGAATGAACGACAAATAATTGAACAATAGAAAGAAGGTACTTACATGCCTAGAACATCAAAGCGTATACAGCTATTAGAAGCGGCTGCAGCCATTGTCAATGAACAAGGCAGCGAATACTTAACATTAGACGCGGTGGCGCATAAAGCAGGAGTGAGTAAAGGTGGCTTACTGTATCACTTTAAAAATAAAACAGCATTGATACAAGGGCTTGTTGATCATGCCAATACTCTATATAAGACAAATGTAGATGGCCATTGGAATAAGACTTCATCTGCAGAAGCAGGAAATATGTTACGTGCATTTATAGAAGCTACACGAGAACACAGAGAAGAAAATGCTAGTATTACGTCTGGTATGTTAGCTGCTCAAGGTAGTAATAAAAATTTATTAAGTCCACTACAAGACACATATCGTGACTGGCAAACGCAAATCGAACATGATGGTTTGGATCCTGTAGATGCTACAATTATAAGATTAGCCATTGATGGACTATGGTTGTCAGAAATATTTGGTATAGATGCAATTGATGATGATATGCGTCAACAAGTTTTAGACAGACTTACAGCACATAGTTATAGCCAAAAAGAAGAAAAATAAAATTTTTTAAACCAAGGGATAGTAAGCGTTTGACGCTTTTTATCTCTTTTTTTATAGTATTGTAAGTTGAAACTTTACCGTCTGGTTGGTACACTAAAGCATGTGTAAAACATAGCTGGAGGGTGAAAAATATGAAAAAAGTAATTTTAACAGCAGCATTGACAGGTGCTGGAGATACTACAAGTAAAAGTGAATATGTACCTGTCACACCTGAAGAAATTGCAGATTCTGCAATCAAATGTGCGAGAGCTGGAGCGACAGTTGCTCACATACATGCACGTGATCCAAAAACAGGTGGTATCAGTCATGATGTCAATTTATTTAAAAAAGCTATTGAGTTAATTCGTCAAGCTGATGAAGATATTATTATAAATGTAACGTCAGGTGGTGGAGGAGACTTTATCCCTGATTTAAATAACCCTTCTGTAGGTGGACCGGGAACTGATATGCAAACACCGCAAGAACGTCATCAGCCGGTTGGAGACTTGTTGCCTGAAATGTGTACGTTAGATTGTGGCAGCGTTAATATGGGAGACGATGTTTATTTGAGTCCTGCATCATGGTTACGTACGCAAGCTGCTTTAGTAAAAGAAGCGGGTGTAAAACCAGAATTAGAATGCTTTGATAGTGGACATATAAGTTTTGCTAAACAGTTAATATCAGAAGGCTTGATAGAAGGCCAACCGCTATTTCAATTTTGTTTAGGAATTCCTTGGGGTGCCGAAAATGATCCTGAAACTATTGAATATTTTAAAACGCGTTTACCAGAAAATGCAGAATGGTCTGCATTTGGAATAGGTCGTATGCAATTACCTACAGTTGAAGAGGCAGCTAAACGCGGTGGCAACGTTCGTGTAGGGTTAGAAGATAATTTATATTTATCAAAAGGTGTTAAAGCTACAAATGAACAACTTGTAGCTAAAGCAGTTGAAATATTAAAAGATTTAGGAATTGAACCAATGACACCACAAGAGGCGAGAGATAAATATCAATTGAGAAACCCACAAGGAGGCACATTATGAAATTTGCAGTAGTAGGAACAGGTGTTATTGGTAGTGGTTGGATTACACGAATGCTTGCACATGGACACGAAGTCGTAGCGACAGATCCGAGTGAAGGTGCTTATGAACGCATGTTGACACAAGTTAAACAAAATTGGCCTTATGCAGAATCATTAGGTTTAGCGGAAAATGCGTCATTACAAAATTTAACATTTACGGATAACTTAGCAGAAGCTGTTAAAGATGCAGATCACATTCAAGAAAATGTACCAGAGATTGAGTCATTGAAAGATAAAGTGTTAACGGAAATTGATTTTTATGCGAAACCAGATGCAACGATAGGTTCTAGTACATCAGGTATTATGCCTTCAGAATTACAACAAAATTTAACACATCCCGAGCGTTTCATTGTTGCACATCCATTTCATCCAGTATATATTTTGCCTCTTGTCGAAATTGTTGCAGGTAAGTCTACAAGTGAGGCTACAACGATAGCTGCTGAGCTCATTTATGAAAGTATAGGTATGGATGTCTTGCATGTACGTCATGAAATAGAAGGGCATATTGCAGATCGTTTAATGGAAGCGTTATGGAGAGAAGCCTTACACATTGTTAATGATGGTATTGCAACTACTGAAGAAGTAGATAAAGCATTTACCCATGCAGCTGGCTTACGCTATGCACAATATGGTCCATTTATGACATTCCACCTTGCAGGTGGAGAAGGTGGTATGCGCCACATGTTAAAACAGTTTGGACCTGCTTTGAAAAAACCATGGACTAAACTAGAAGCACCAGAATTAACTCAGTCATTATATGATGATGTTGTTGCTGGTTGTGAGGCCACATCACAAGGTAATACCATGGCTGAATTAGATATGAAACGTAATGAATTTTTAGTAAAAGTGAAACAATTAGCGCAAGAATATTGGCCAGAAGATACTGCAAGTATGAAAAAAGGTCAGCAAACGGTGCATGAATATGACAACTAAAAAATTCAACTACCAAACTGTAGTTAAGCCAGAGTGGGTAGATCACAATAATCATATGAATGATGCAGAATATAATCGTGTGTTTAGTGATGCTACAGATGCGTGGCTAGCACAATTAGGTTTAAATGAACAAACGATTAATGAACTCAAATATACAATTTTCACTTTAGAAAATCATGTTTTGTATTTAAAAGAAATTAAGGTCAATCAACGTATCCAGTGTGAAGTGACAGTAATCGATTATGATACAAAACGTATACATGTTTTTATGAATTTGTATGATGAGGCTTGTAATAAATGCGCTACATATGAAGTGATGTTGATGGGAATTGCAACGGAAACAACGAAACCGGCACCATTTCCAGAAGAATTTAAAAGTGCGCTAGAGGCTTACGCCACAATAGCTACAGAAGATATAAAACCGCGAGAACTGGGGCATAAAATTGAAATAAAACGCAAATAACGCTATGATATATCATGTCTTGAGTTTAGAAAGTTTTAACATTTAAAAGTTGATAATTATTTGAGAGGTAGCCTGGAAGTTAATATATTTTAAATAATATGAGGATATTCAAGTGTAGTAATATAGCTACCTCCGTGATAATGCAAATGAGTATGTGCATTGGTCATCTCAACTGTATAAAAAATGAGAGAGTCATTTGTATCATGTTTTTACTTATTTTTTAATTTGTATGACATCTACTGATGACTCTTGTTTATTAAGGGACAAATATAATAACAGAAAGGAATTCGGAAATGTTAAGTATAAAAAACTTATCAAAAGTTTATCCTGGCGGTAAGAAAGCAGTAAATAAAATTTCTTTAGAAATAGAGTCAGGGGAGTTTATTGCATTTATTGGAACAAGTGGGAGTGGTAAAACAACTGCACTAAGAATGATTAATAGAATGATTGAATCGACAGAAGGTCAAATTACTATAAATGGCAAAGATGCGAGTAAAATGAATCCAGTAGAACTACGACGTAAAATTGGATATGTTATTCAACAAATTGGTCTTATGCCACACATGACCATTAAAGAAAATATTGTCTTAGTTCCTAAATTATTAAAATGGTCACAAGAAAAGAAAGATGCTAAAGCTAAAGAGTTAATTAAGTTAGTAGATTTACCGGAGTCATTTTTAGAGCGTTATCCTTCAGAATTATCAGGCGGTCAGCAACAACGTATAGGTGTTGTACGTGCTTTGGCTGCGGAGCAAGATGTAATTTTAATGGATGAGCCTTTTGGTGCGCTAGATCCGATTACGCGAGATACGCTACAAGACTTAGTAAAAGAATTGCAACAAAAATTAGGGAAAACATTTATCTTTGTCACACATGATATGGATGAAGCCATAAAATTAGCAGATAAAATATGTATTATGTCACATGGTGAAGTCATCCAGTATGATACACCGGATAATATTTTACGCTATCCTGCAAACGATTTCGTACGAGAATTTATTGGTCAGAATAGATTGATTCAAGATCGACCAAATATGAAATCAGTGGAAGACGCTATGATTAAACCTGTGACTGTACATGCTGATCAAACGCTTAATGATGCTGTAGATATTATGAGAACACGTAGAGTAGATACCATTTTTGTAGTCGGGGAAAATCATCGATTATTAGGTTATTTAGATATAGAAGATATTAATCAAGGATTACGACAGAAGAAAGAATTGATTGATATGATGCAACGGGATATTTATCGTGTGCGTATCGACAGTAAATTACAGGATTCAGTGCGTACAATATTAAAACGTAATGTGCGTAATGTGCCTGTGGTAGATAGTGATGACCAAACGTTAATAGGTCTTGTTACTAGAGCTAACTTAGTAGATATCGTTTATGACAGCATTTGGGGAGATATGGAAGAACCTGAGGAAAACAATGCTATTATTGAGCCTGTTCACTTAGGAGCTGATAACAAATGATAGATTTTTTAATAAATAATTGGAGTGAACTTGTTACAAAGACAGGTGAACATTTTTATATATCTATTGTAGCTTTGTTAATAGCGGTCGTTGTTACTGTACCTATTGGTATCTTTTTATCTAAATTAAAACGCACTTCAAATTTCGTATTAATGATTGCTGGAGTATTACAAACTATACCTACGTTAGCAGTATTAGCTATTATGATTCCGATTTTTGGTGTAGGGAAGACTCCGGCTATCGTAGCGTTATTTATCTATGTATTATTGCCAATTTTAAATAATACTGTATTAGGTGTGCAAAATATAGATAAGAATATTAAAGAAGCGGGAACGAGTATGGGAATGACGCGCTTCCAATTGATGAAAGATGTTGAGTTACCTTTAGCTTTACCGTTAATTTTAGGTGGTATTAGACTGTCAGCAGTTTATGTTATTAGTTGGGCAACGTTAGCTAGTTATGTTGGTGCAGGTGGACTAGGAGACTTTGTTTTTAATGGTTTAAACACATATGATCCATTAATGATTGTTAGTGCAGCAATCTTAGTAACACTCTTAGCACTTATAGTAGACTTTATATTATCGTTAGTTGAAAAATGGGCAGTACCAAAAGGGTTAAAGGTTTCTAGATAAGGAGAGAATAAACAAAATGAAATACTTGAAAAGAAAGTTATTAATTCTTGTAGCTTGTTTGGTGCTCTTATCTGGATGTAGTTTGCCAGGTTTAGGTGGCGGTAAGTCCAACAGTGACGTTAAGATTACAGCACTAGCTACGAGTGAATCACAAATAATTTCACATATAGTGAGATTGTTAATTGAGCATGATACGAATGGAAAAATTAAACCTACATTAATAAATAATTTAGGATCTAGTACGATTCAACATAATGCATTGGTAAATGGTGATGCGAATATATCTGGGGCACGTTATACAGGAACAGAGTTAACGGGTGCACTTAAAGAAGATCCTATTAAAAATCCAGATAAAGCTATGCAAGCGACACAAGAAGGCTTCCAAAAACAATTTGATCAAACATTTTTTGATTCATATGGCTTTGATAATACTTATGCTTTAATGGTGACTAAAGAAACTGCTGAAAAATATAATTTAGAAACAGTATCAGATTTGAAAAAACATAGTGATAAATTACGTTTAGGTGTCGATAGTTCATGGTTGAAACGTAAAGGTGATGGTTATCCTGCATTTGCAAAAGAATATGGTATTGAATTTAATAATATTAGACCAATGCAAATAGGTTTAGTATATGATGCGTTAGATTCTAACAGATTAGACGTAGCAGTAGGATATTCAACAGATGGACGTGTTGCAGCCTATGACTTAAAAGTATTAAAAGATGATCGACGCTTTTTCCCACCATATGATGCAAGTAGTGTTATGAAAAATGATTTACTGAAAAAATATCCTGAATTAAAACCTACTATGCAAAAATTAGAAGGAAAAATTTCGACAACTAAAATGCAAGAGTTGAATTACAAAGCAGATGGTCAAGGTCAAGAACCTGCAGTTGTAGCAGAAGAATTCTTGAAGGAACATAATTATTTTGAAAATGATAAGAAAGGTGGTAAATAGTCATGAGCGGCAATTTAATCCAACAGTTAATTGAATATTATTCTGTCAATTTTGGTTACTTATGGGAATTATTTATTAAGCATTTATTGATGTCTGTTTATGGTGTCATATTTGCTGCTATCGTTGGAATACCGATAGGGATATTCATTGCACGTTATAGCAAGTTATCATGGCTGATTATATCCATCGCCAACATTATTCAAACAGTACCAGTTATTGCAATGTTAGCCATTTTGATGTTAGTCATGGGTCTAGGCCCTACAACGGTAGTTGTGACAGTATTTTTATATGCGTTACTACCAATTATAAAAAATACTTTCACTGGTATTAGTAATGTCGATGGTAATATAAAAGATGCCGGTAAAGGAATGGGAATGACTCGTAACCAAGTATTACGTATGATTGAACTACCTTTATCTTTATCTGTAATTTTGGGTGGTTTACGTATTGCTTTAGTTGTAGCGATAGGTGTCGTTGCAGTAGGCTCATTTATTGGCGCCCCAACATTAGGAGATATTGTAATAAGAGGTACTAATGCAACAGATGGTACTACGTTTATATTGGCAGGAGCGATTCCAATTGCGTTTATTGCAATTATAATAGACGTTGTCTTACGATTATTGGAAAAACGCTTAGATCCGTCGAATAGAAAACATAAATTGAAGGATAGTAATCCATTACAAGATGCAAACGCATAGAGAGGTGTTATTATGGCTGTCATGACATTAAATTATCAATCGACAACTATTGGAATGCAACAAAATTTAACTGTGATTTTACCAGAGGACGCAAGCTATTTTGACACGCAAGAACCTGTAAAACGACTACCATCGTTATTACTCTTGCATGGTTTATCTAGCGATGAAACTTCGTATGTACGTTATACCAGTATTGAAAGATATGCGAATGACCATCAATTAGCAATTATTATGCCACGCGCAGATCATAGTGCATATAGCAATATGGCAGCAGGTCATAAATATTATGATTATATATTGGAAGTACATGATTACGTACATCAAATTTTACCTCTCTCTAAAAGACGAGAAGATAATTTTATCGCCGGTCATTCAATGGGAGGTTATGGCACAATCAAATTTGCCCTTACTCAAGGTGAACGTTTCGCCAAAGCAGCCCCATTATCAGCTGTATTTACGGTTCAACATTTACTGGAAATAGATTGGTATGATTTTTCTAGTACAGCTATAATAGGTAGCAATGATGATGTAGTCGGTAGTGATTTAGATGTATATTATTTAGTTGATAATGCACTAGAACAAGGACATCCAATACCAGAGTTATTAATAATGTGTGGTACAGAAGATGCGTTATATGATGATAATATAAAATTTATTAATTATTTAACTCAGCATGGTGTTGATCACCAGTTTGAAAGTGGTACAGGGGAACATGATTATGCCTATTGGGATAGCGCAATAAAGCGTGTTATCGAGTGGTGTATGGTTAAGTAAAGTGGGACAGAAATCTGATTTTGAAAAAATGATTTCGTCGTCCCACCCCGGCAAGGATGACTAGCGTTGAAAAAAGCTTGGTTTAAAGCGCATTTTCAATGCAGTCAGCTACTGCCAATATGAAACGAGGCTAGGACAATCAATAGTGTCCTAGCCTCGTTTGATTTAAGCTTGTTGTTTTAATTCTGCTTCTAACTTACCTAAATGTCGTAATGTTGGTGTTAAAGCGGCGAAGAAAAATCCTTCTTTTAATTTACGCGCTTGTGGTGCTTTATGAGAGTATGCACGTGCACCGCCATTGACCATAGAAGCTTGATTAACTTCAAGTAATAAATAACCTGCTTCTTTTTTAATACGGATAATGTCAGCGAAATAAGCAGACAATTCATCTTTATGCGCATGAACAAGCTCATAAAATTCTGTTCTTAATTGTTGGTACTGTGCTTCATAAGCATCAACATCATAATCAAGATATTGATTAATGCCATTTTGCGCAGTAGAAAATTTATGAATCAAGTCAAGTGATGAGCGAATAGATCCTAAGGCAATAGGTATTTGCAATGTCACGAATTGTGGTCTGATTTGTGTAGCAAAAGACTTAGCATCTTTTGTAATGATATGTTTCTCTGGGATGATGACATCGTCAAATTGAATAGTATAAGTTGCAGAGCCGTTGACACCTAAGAAATTAGACATTTCTGTTAACTTAATGCCTTCTTGGTTGGCACGAACAATAAACATTACTAATTCTTCACCGTCTTGAGCTTTCGAAATTGCTCCAAAATAATGGTCGTCTCCAATATTGCTGACCGCTGGTAACTTTCCATTAACATATAATGTACCATCTATATAATAGTGGTTTAAATTAAAAGCTTCTAAGTCGTTAAAAGATTTCATTGGATTAGATAAGCCAGTTGCACCTAAAATTTCGCCATTTAATAGTTTGTTTTGTAACTCAGTGTTTAAATAGTTTGTGGATGCATGTTGTAAGTAGGTGGAAAATGCTAATTCACACCATAAACAAAAACCTGTAGTTAAACATGAGTTTGAAACTTGTTCAATTGTAAGTAAGTTTTTTTCGATATCTTCTTTTGAAAAATGGTTTTCTTTAAATAAATCCTGAATAAAATCTTTGGCATAGTGAGACCCGTCATCAATTTCTACTAAATAAGGATCTAATTTGTTTGCTATTAATGTATTTAACGTCATAATTTTAACACTCCTAATTTTCTCCAAATCGTTTTAAAATATATGTTTCTAAATGTGTGATTAAGCGGTCTATAATAAAACCAAATAAACCGATAAAGAAAATAGCTGATAATACATCTTCTAAATTCAGCATATTTCGAGCATCGACAATTAAAAATCCTAAGCCCGATTGTGCACCAATCATCTCACCGGAAACTAAGAAGATCCAACTGGTTCCAACTGCCATGTGTATTCCACCCATAATGTGTTTAAAAGCACCAGGGAATAAAATATTTCTATAAAGTGACCATCCAGTTAAATTCAAATTAGACGCTATTTTTAAATATTGTGGTTCCACACCTTTTACTCCTTTGATGGTATTAAAGGTAATAGGGAAAAACGCAGCAATAAAAATAATAGCCATCGCTGGCAAACTTCCTATGCCAAACCACAACACTACGAATGGTGACCATGCGATTGGTGAAATTGGACGTATTAGTTGAAAGATTGGTTCAATGGCAGTATAAAAAAACTGACTTCTACCGAGTAGAAAACCAATAGGTATCCCGACAATAATAGCTAAAATGAATCCTACAGCAAAGCGGAATAAACTAATACCTAAATGACTAAAGATTTCACCAGTGAATATAAAGTTTATAATACTTTTGCCAACAAGTAGTGGCCCAGGTAATAAAATGGGTTGGTAATCTCCAATCCATATAATACATTGCCAAATAAATAATAATAGGATAACCGATCCTATTGGAAGGGTGTATCTTTTTACAATATTAAAAGCCACAGCTTACCCCTCCTTATATAATGATGAATCGACAAATGATTTGTACGAAGGCGCTGTAAATAATTTGTGTTCTTGTACTAACTCAGTAATTTTCTGATAGCCATCTTCTTCAATTGTTAAATCGCCGTAAGATGTCCATTCTGCAGATTGTGCCAATACTTTGTCATCTTGTTTAAAGTGTTTAGACATAACGTCGACACTTTTACTTTTGTCAGTCATTTGGTAACCTGCTTTTTTATAATCAGTCATAAATTGTTGAGCGACATCGTGCTGGTTATTAATTAAATCTTCACGTAAAACAAGGGCACAACAATAGGCATCAGGTATAATTTCACTACCATGTTTAAGTGTATGTCCTTTACCTAGTTTTTCTCCTAATGCACCAAAGGGTTCAGCTACAGAATAACCTGCAATGCGGTTTTCATTTAAAGCAGCAGGCATTTCTGCGGGAGCCATTTCATGATAGTCAAATGTATTATGGTCTAGTTTCAATTGTTTGCGCATTTCTTCTAACAACAGATAGTGTGTAGAATAGCGGTGCGGTATAGCAAAACTATAGTTATTATGGTTGTGTAAATCTTCTACACTTTTACCTTTTTGTCCCATAATGACGTTACCTTCATGATGTCCTAAGGCAGCAGCTTTAATAGGGCTACCTTTTTGTTTTGATTTCATAGCTAATTCGATTAAAGTTGATGCACCATCTATACGACCGCTATTTAAAGCATCCATCAAATCAGGCCAATTATTAAATCTAACTAATTCTAAGTTGTAATTGCCATTTCTACGCGATTCTAATACTTTTTTCGTCATCATTAAATTAGCTGCATGTGTAATGGGTAGATAACCGATTTTTATAGTTTTTTTATCTGCTTGGTGATTTGAGCGTTCATTAGATGTGTTGTTATTGCTACACCCAGAAATCAATATAAGAAGTACCAACATACTATACAAAAGTTTTTTCATAGGTGACACTCCTTAGATAAAATATTCCGGCTCAGCCATATGATGATTCAACGCGAAAGTCTCCATAATATTATTCCTAATTTGTAATAAATGACTATCATTACGATTACGAGGATGAGATTGGGAAATACTGTATTGATTAATAATTTCACAACCATCACCGAGTAAGATGACTTCATCAGATAAATAGATAGCTTCATCAATATCATGAGTAACTAAAATAATAGTAGCAGTCGTGTGTTCAGATAATTGGATAAGTTGATCTTGTAAGTTATAGCGAGTAAAAGCATCTAAAGCTCCCAGTGGTTCGTCCATTAATATGGCATCTGGTTGATGAACTTGTGCACGACATAAGGCTACACGTTGTTTCATTCCTCCTGATAATTCTTCAGGGAATAAATGTCCCTTATCTTTTAAATCTACATTAGATAAATATTTGTTGATGTCTTCATCACTCAGCGAGTAACTTAAACCTAACCTGATATTGTCATTGATATTTTTCCAAGGTAATAAATTATGGTGTTGAAAAATCATTAAGCAATCTGGTGAAGGCTCAGACTTTAAGTTGTTATTAATGAGGACCTCACCGTTAGTAGGGGAAAGGAAGCCACCGATAATATTTAGTAACGTGGACTTTCCGCAACCACTTTTTCCTATGAAGCTAACAATTTTCCCTTTATCAATAGAATAGTCAAAATCATTAATTACTTGATGGTCTCCAAACTTATGTTGGATGTTATTAATTTGAATCACTACAACACCTCTATTAATCATATCGTTTTAGTAGGCTTTTGTTATAACAAAGGGAGCGAGATTGAAATTATATAACTTAATTTCATATGCTCGCCCCCATTTAGGGTTTTATAAGTCTACAAGCTTATTTTATAATTTATAATTTTTCAATATCATCGATAGGTGTATCGACAGCTTTTCTAGCGCGTCTTACCGCATCTTCATCAGGTGCGTCATATAGACAGATACATTTTGACATATCTTCGCAGACATAAGTACGTTGGAATTGTACTTCTGGTACTTCTTCATAATGTACTGAATTTTTCTTTTTACGTGCTAAATATTGATCCATTGTAACGCCTTCTGGAATATTCCAAGTTACAAGATAGTCAACTTTAGCATCGCCTTGTTTAATCTCATCTAATTCCTTGCCGACTAAGCGTACTTCTTTAGTTAGTGAGATAGGTACTTCAGCTTGTTCTAAAAAGTCTTTAGCTTCATTTTCGTCGTTAGCTTCGACGATAAAATAAGCGTGTGTAAGATCTTCTGTTGCTTGTACTTCTATTAAAGTTGGAATTGAATTAGTTGATAATGATTGTGCTTTATTTTCTAGTTCGCTTTTAGTTGCAGCGAAAGATAAGTCATTAGATTCTAATAAATATAAAGTCATTTGAATTGCCTCCTAGTAAAATGATAAGGCTATAATATAATAAAACCTATCGAAATACAAGGGATTATAACAAGAATTAACTAAATTTTAAGAAAATTTAGAACAAAATTAATCTATGTTTAAAGTGTCTTATAAATAAAAATTGGCTTGCTATAAAGCTTGTTAAAACTAGGTGTTAATCACTGAAAGATATATATATAAATTGTTAGATAAAATTTTTTTCTTAGCGTTTTAAAAATTTTAGTGGTATCGTGTTTAAATGAACTATTTTAAATAAAGGGGATATATATTTATTTGAATGGTTTGAATACTCGGATTAGAGTATTTTATGAGGTTTTTGAGATAGCTATAGACTTTTTTAATGGCAGTTAAAAGGGTGTACAACTATTTTGAAAATCTTTCTAATTGAATATTAGGAGGAACAAGCACATGGATTCATCACAAACCTTTAAGGGAGATAATAGACTTCTCTTGGGGATTTTTTTAGCTGTTATTACATTCTGGCTCTTTGCGCAATCGCTCGTGAATATAGTGCCAGATCTAGAGTCATCGTACCACACGAACTATGGCACTATAAATGTTGCAGTTAGTTTAACGGCATTATTGTGTGGTTTGTTTGTAGTTGGAGCAGGAGGATTAGCAGACAGATATGGCAGAATGAAAATGCTGTATATTGGACTAATTATGAGCATTATTGGCTCGCTGTTGATCATTATACCTGGCTTCACTACGTTGTTAGTATTAGGTAGAGGGATTCAAGGTTTATCTGCTGCCTTTATCATGCCCTCGACATTAGCTGTTATTAATGAGTATTATATCGGAACTGACAGACAGCGTGCCTTAAGTTATTGGTCAATTGGCTCTTGGGGTGGCGGTGGCATTTGTTCTTTTTTAGGTGGGGCAATGTCAACATTTGTAGGATGGCGATCTATATTTATCGTATCAATAATAGTTACAATAGCTGCGATACTATTAATCAGACATACACCTGAAACAAAGGCACCAGTGACAGAACAATCGAAAAATGCAAAATTTGATATTGTTGGATTGATTATTTTGATTATTGCAATGTTAAGTATTAATTTAATTATTACGCAATCATCAGATTATGGTCTGTTGTCGCCATTTATTATGACTTTAATAGCTATATTTATTATTTCGTTAGTGGTGTTCATTATATTTGAAAGTAAAAAAACGAACCCACTTATTGATTTTCGAGTGTTTAAACATAAAGCTTATAGTGGTGCAACGATTTCAAACTTTATGTTGAATGCAGTAGCAGGTACTTTAATCGTTGCTAATACTTACTTCCAATCAGGATTACATTTTAGTTCGTTCCAATCAGGAGCTATGAGTATTGCTTACTTAGTATCGGTATTATTAATGATTCGTGTTGGTGAAAAACTGTTACAAGAAATTGGAGCGAAACGGCCAATGTTAATTGGTGCAGCGCTAAATGCTAGCGGTATTTTGCTAATTTCTCTCACTTTTTTACCAACAGCAGTGTACATCGTGTCATGTATTATAGGTTATCTATTGTTCGGACTAGGCCTTGGCATGTATGCAACACCTTCAACAGATACAGCGGTATCTACTTCACCTGAAGATAAAGTAGGCGTAGCATCAGGAATTTACAAAATGGCATCTTCTTTAGGAAATTCTTTTGGTGTTGCTATATCAGCTACGATATTCGGTGTAGTATCAGCAACTACTAACTTACATGTAGGGGCAATGTTTGGACTGTTTTTTAATTTGGCATTAGCCATTATTGCTTTTATAGCGATTTTAATTTTAGTACCTAAACATCAATTTAATAATTAATATTAATAGTAAGTACTACTTATTATAATTGAGGAGGCTGGGACAATATTGATTCGTCCTAGCCTTTTTTCATATTGGCAGTAGCTGACTGCATTGAAAATGCGCTTTAAACCAAGCTTGTTTCAACGCTAGTCATCCTTGCCGGGGTGGGACGACGAAATCATTTTTCCAAAATCATATTTCTGTCCCACTCCCTTCTCTATTTATTGCTAATTACTTGTGCAACGTATTATAATCTTATAAAAGCGCTTTC
>ERZ1023497.67-NODE-67-length-50388-cov-85.053265_pt1 | contig 50388 bp, 77 predicted proteins | sample MGYA00380543_ERZ1023497 | MGnify/ENA primary metagenome ERZ1023497 (study PRJEB33173, sample SAMEA4830384) | metagenome | study: EMG produced TPA metagenomics assembly of the PRJEB25223 data set... | reverse complement strand
AAAAGATAAACTATCACTAGAGATAGACATTAACCCGCAAATGATGATGTAAATAAGTGAAAAATACCCTTAATTGCCAGTGTTTGTAGCTTATAAATAAATTTTTAAAACTATCAAAGGGCAAAGTAAGGGCAGATTTGATTGTTTTTGTCTAATAAGGAATATTTTCTAGTTTTTCAATAAGTAATTTATCCATTTTCTCGGTGACGTGAGTATATACTTTTATAGTAGTTTGTTCATCTGTATGTCCTACACGTTTCATTATAGCTTTTAATGATATATTCATTTCAACAAGCAAACTAATATGTGTATGTCGAAATGTGTGTGTTGTAATATGTTTATCAAGATTTAGACTCTTAGCTGCCATTGCTAGGAGTCTATTTATTTTATGAGAATAAATAGGGTTTCCACCAGTAGTAGTAAATATAAAACCTCTATCTTTATATTTATCACCCCACTTAGCCATTGCTTTATGATCTAGTAAGACAGATTTTAATATATCACATGAACGTTTATTCAATGATATCGTTCTGTGTGAACCTATAGTTTTTGCTGTATCTTTATAACCATAACCTTCGTCATTTTTTAACCAGTGTATTGTACCATTTACAGATAATGTTTTGTTTTGTAAGTCAATATCTTCAACTTTAAGTGCTTGTACTTCTCCTATTCTAAGCCCAGTTAATGCTTGTAATTCGATAATACTAGCAACTAGGAACTTCATCCTTTTGTTATTATATTTGCTGTTTAAAATGGTATCTCTAATTTCTAAAACAGTATTCATTTCCAAGTAATTAAATTGCTTTTTCTTTTCTTTTTCAATCTCTTCAATAGTTTTTGGTTTTTTGGGAATTGTAATAGTATCAAATTCTGTTTTTAGATTAGTTTTAAAATGACTATCAGCATACTTGATTATTCTTACAAACATATTTAATACTCTAATTGAAACTTGTGATGAATGATTATCAAATAATTTAATGACAAGATTTTGCATAAATGCATGATCTATTTTATAAAGTAATACATCTTTGTTTATTGAATCTTTTAAATGATTGATTAATATTTTATGATTTTGTAAAGTTGTGGGCTTAATTCCTGATGTTTTTGTGTGTAATGTAAACCATTCAGTAATCACAGCGTGAAAAGTTAATTCCTTATTATCCCTAGAATAATCATTAATCTCTTTTTTTATCTTTTCTTCAAGTAATCTAATTGCTTCACGATTTGATTGTTTGTTGTTTGTATTTAGAACTACACTTGTTCTTCTCCATTTTGCAGTATAGGGGTCTTTAAACTTTTCATAGTATCTATATTGTGTCTTTCCATGTTTATTTTTTATTTTTTCTACCCACATTTATATTCCTCCTAGATAGATTTGATGCCTACTAGACGATGTGTTTTACTTCTATTAATTAACATCTCTAGTCTTTTATATGCCTCTAAATACGTTACCTTAAAGTAATATACAAGTTGTTCGGCAGTCCATAACTCATTTGTAACGATTAATCTTTCAGGCATACGTAGTAATAAAGAAAATTTTTCAGCTTCTGCTTCTTGTTTAAAATTAAATAGATTTTTAGTTTTCGTTTGATTACCAAAATGCAAATGGAAATGTGCAAACTCATGACAAAATGCTTTCCACATGTTTTCTGTAGTATCATTTTTGACGAATATAACGTCTCTGTTCCTTACTTTCGCATAAAGTGTAATAGGGGAGTTATAAACGACTAGAATGTTATAAATATTGCTTAAAAACTCTATATTCAAATCACTGTTATCTAAAATTGTATACGCAGTGATATCATTCACTATATCTTCGACTCTCATAAAATATCCTCCAAATCTAATCAAATGATCTAATTAACTTAATCACTTTGCCGATTATATTTACGTTGTTTATATCTTCAATAGAGTAGCTGGTGTTATTAATAGCTACATAATTTGATAGTTTTTTTATTTCAAATCTATCTGATTCAATAAAATTAATTTCTGCAACAAACTGGTTAAAAGGTGTACCGTTCATTTCATCATTAATAACTACAATATCTTTATCGAACAGTAAAGGTTCAATGTTGTCTGTTTTATCAAAGTAAATAATGATTGCTTGATCGTTATTTTCTATTCTTTTGTTATCTCTTGAAGTTGCAAAGCTTGATATTCCAGTTCTAAATTGTTTATATCTTTCTGGTATTTCAATTAGTGTGTTTGTATTCATGTTCTATTCCTCCAATTTATAAGAACGTATGTTCGGTTTAAGTTTGAAATAAAAGCCGACCAAAATATTTAGTGGTCAGCTAAATTAAAGTTATTAAAATTCTAAACGTAATTTTTTTTCTTCAAAAGTAACGTCCATTGATTCATCATCATACATTTCAGGCAAGATAAAATCTAGCCATACTAAATCATCTGCTGTAGATGTTTCTAATTCATAATAGATCATACCAGTTGATTTAACTTTTCCTTTTAAATCAGTTTTTATAATCTTATTAGGTGTTATCATAGAAGGTTCAATTTGTTCTTGGTTGTTTGTGACAATTGTTGCTTGGTCAATGTAATACTCTTGTGGAGTTTCCGAAGTATTTTCTAATTCTAGTTCAATACCTAGAAGATAAGCAGTATCTCCAACATTATAGTTTTCAAATTCGTATTCATTATCTTCAGTAACTTTTACTTTATAAGTTTTCATCTCTTTAAAATTAACATTTACACTGCCGACTTGCTGAGTATAGGTAATGTCTTCTTTTTTAACTTCTTTTAAATCATCAGCTACATTAAATGAATCAGAACTTTCATTGTCTTCATCATCTTCTATACCACTTTCTGTTTCATCAGCCACGTCTTCATCTGAAAATTTAGTGAAAACTCTATCGTATTCATCATATAATTCTTTACCTATAGATTTTTTGATTTCATCATCAGTTAAGTCATCTAAGGAAGACATATGTTTTTCAAACTTTTTATCCATTTTACTTTGAATGTCTTCTATATTTTTATCAAATTCATCTTCAGTAATTGTCTCGGATTGATATTTTTCCATCTCAGATGCTAAGCTACTTAAAAAACCTGAGAACGTTTCATTCATACCAATAAAGCTATCATTTATTTTCTTGTCGTTTCCTTCACCTTTTATGTTCTTTATATTCTTTTGATGAATCTTTAGGTTCGAATTTAGTTCATCTGAATACTGTTTGTAAGCATCGATTATTTCTTGAGGATCAGCATCACCATCTTGAATTGAATAGATGTAGTTAAACATAATTTCATATGAACCTAAATCCATACCCATATAATCTCTTAATTCTTTGTTGTATTTATTTTCTTCTTTTTTATTGCTTTTTTCTTTAGTAGTTGTTTCTTGTTTCTTTTCTTCACTACCTGATGTATTACCACATGCACCAAGTAATAAAGTTCCCGTAAGTGTTGCTAATAAAAGTTTTTTCATTTATGCATCTCCTTTTAAAGTAATTAAAACTAAAATTATATAAAATATACCTTTATGCAAATTATAAACCATAGTCTACTAATTTAGTACAATCTAAAATTTGGTTAAAAAATATAAACTAACAGGGTGTTAGTTCATACTCTTTTCTATTGATCACCTTTAGCTTTTTTATCTTTCTCAATATAGAAGTCGGCTAAATCTGATAATTCTCGCATAATTTCTTTTTTACGGTCATCGGATAGTTCGTCCCAGCCTTCTTTGTCTGAAAACATCAAAACTTCAGTATCTTCAATAGAGTTGGTATTTTCTTTTTCATTTATTAATTCACCTAAATTTATATCAAATAAAACACTTAGTTTTTTTAAGTTCTCCAAATTAGGTTCATTCGTATTAGTTTGAGACTCGTATCGCTGATATGCTTGTGGAGTTATATTTAAGTGATCAGCAACATCTTTTTGCGTTAACTTTTTAGCTTTTCTAAAATACCTTAATTTAGTAGCTAAATCCTTATTAGGCATAGTTACAACTCCTATTTAAATGGGATTATTACTTATGTAACAAATATAAACTATAAGTTTAAATTTAACAAACAACAAAAAGTTGTATTTATCGGTTGACTTAAACAAAAAGTTGTATTATATTATTTATAACAACTTAAAGTTGTAAAAAGAAAGGGGTGATCACATGATTACTTTATCTTCAATAAAAGACGCCAGAAAAGAATTAAACCTTACCCAAGATGATATGGCTAAAAAATTAGGTGTCACTATTCAGTACTACAACATGTTAGAGAATAAAAAAAGACAACCTTCTGTTGCTATTGCTAAAGAAATAGGTTCAATACTAAATATTGAATGGACTATTTTTTTTAAATAATAAAACAACTTAAAGTTGTTTTCAGAACACTTGATTTATTCGACTAACTAAATAATACGAAATAATACGTGAACATGATAGACCAGTCAGTTCACTGTTGACGTCCTACTAGAGCGTTTAAGAGCGAGAGTGGGCGACGATATGAGCCACGCTTAAATACATCTAACAGTCATTGCCAAGACTAAACGTTGTAATAGGACGTCAACAAAAGAAAAGGAGGATATAAACATGCCAAAAGTAATTTCACCACCTAATGAAACAAACACTTTAACAGGTAGAGAAAAATTTGTTGAACAATTATACGCAAAACCAAATCAACTGCATAAATTATTCGGGATAGGACGAAGTACAGTTTATAAGCTGCTTAAAGATTATAACGAAGACAATAAAGGAGTCAAAGAATTATATGTAAGTTTATCAGCAACATTGACATTAGTAGATATTCAGAAATTTAAACAGTATCTGAATAAAAGACACAAAGAATGGATGTAAAGGAGAAATATAAATGAGTAAGTTAAAAATAATTAAAATAACACTCCTAATCATCGTCTTGGCGGAGGAGATTAGAAGTGTTAAAGGTAAACCTAAATATGATTATGATTCGATTAATGGAATTCAACTTAGAAAAGGATTATCAACTACTGATCCTAGCCAAAAATATTTTTGTTTATAAAATCCCACTGGTTTTTACTTAGCCAACCTTGTTTATTATTAACTATTTCTGTAACGAAAAGAGTGTCATCTTTATCTAGATATGGCTGTAACTTTTCAATCATTACGTTAGGAGTCAATGAAGAACGAAATAGAAAAGAAGATTTCCAAAAAGTGCAATAACTATTAGAGATTTCTTCCATTATGACATTACGTAATTTTTCATATTTTTGTCCAGGAGAATTTAAGTCGTAAGTCAGCATATAAGCTTTATCCATAATTTTCACCACACTTTCATAATAAATTAAATTAATTGTACCAAATTGAAATAATAAATCTATAACAAATTAAGGAGGTCATTCAAATGACAAAAGAATTACAAATTTTTAAGAATACTAGTTTTGGAAATTTAGAAGTTTTAACTATAGAAGGGAAGCAATGGTTCCCAGCAATTAAGGTAGCTGAAATTTTAGGTTATTCAAATCCTAGAGATGCCATAAATAGACATACTAAGTTACGTGGGGTCGTGAATCACGACGTCATCGATTCAATAGGTAGGAATCAAAATAAGAAATTCATTGATGAAGGTAATTTATACAGATTAATTACTAAATCAAAACTTCCTCAAGCAGAACAATTTGAAGAGTGGGTATTTGACGATGTTTTACCAACTTTAAGAAAGACTGGTTCATATCAAGTTAAACCTTTAACAACATCAGAACAAATTCAACTGATCGCACAAGGTAATACCGAACTAGATGAAAGAGTAACAGCTATAGAAGAAAGCTATCCTATTATGCATGGACAAGCAAAACACATTCAACAATTAGTTGCTCGTAAAGTAGCAGAGATCGTTAGAAATAAATTCAATGGATATTACAAAGAAACATCTAAGAAATTGTTTGCAGAAATCTATAGAAGTATTAAAAAAATCTTCCAAGTACCAACATACAACAGTATACCAAGAGGGCGATATGAAGAAGCAGTAAAGTTTATTGAACAATGGCAACCCTCATACGAAACGGTGTATCAACTAGAACTTAACCTAAAAGAAGCATAAAAAAATAACTGAACTAGGTGACCAAACCTAGTCCAGTTACACTCAATGACCAAATTGAGATTTTAGAACACATCATTTATTCGACCAAATGATGATAACTAAATAATACATCACATGATGTGAACTTTAAAGACGGAACAGTTAACCAAACACACGCATTAATCAATAAGGAATATAGAAAGAAGGAGAACAATATGGCACATGTAATCAAAAGGCAAATAGACAGAACAGGAATGACACAACAGAGATTGGCAGACATGGCACTAACAACAAAGAGCAACATGTCAATGATGATTAACGGTCAAAGAAATATATCGGCAGACACTTATAAAGCACTAGCGACAAATAGTAATGATGGAGTTTTTGTAACAGATACCTTAAATGAGTTTTCAGATGGTTTTTCAACACCTGCACACAGTGATCGAGTTTATTATGACCACCCAGGATTAATAAAAGACCAGTTAATAGTTGAAATGTATGAAGCTATTGAGTCATTGAAAAACTGTAATTTCGGTAAACGACCAGAATATATGAATAGAGAAGAAAGAGAGAATGTATTGGAAACGATGTCTGAATGTAAAGACGTATTGTTCCAAGGTCAAATTTTTCTAAATAAAACATGTGAACACATTAAACAAAACCCTAGAGAAGTTGCTAAAGCACATGAACAGAAATTAAAAATGGAACGCAGAATATAGGAGGGATTATATGAACATTTTAAAATATCCGTTACTCACTTTAATCATAGTAATTGAGTTCTTTATTATAGCTAGTTTTTCGGTAACACCTATTGAACATGCTCTTATGTTTTGGCTTGTAACAGTTTTGTTTTTCGAAATGTTCGACCATGTATTCAATAGCTTAAAAAATGATGAAATTTAAAGGAGGGATCTAAATGATTGAAATAGGAGAACAAAGGAATTCAAATTTTTCATTACAAGGATTTTGGTTTGAAAAAGAAGTGATTTATTACGCTGACTATATTGATATGAAAATCAAATGTAATCGTACTGAAAGAACAGTTGTATCAGCTTGTTTTTCTTCAGCTGATGATTACGAATCACAGAAAGAAAATATTGTAGCGATGTTAAATGATTATTTGTTAGAAAACACGACCGAAAACGAAAGATTGTATAACTATTTGACCAGTAGACATTGGAACCATGATTTATTCGACTAAAAAAGACACCTCGACCAAGGTGTCCAAATAAGAAATAAGATTTGTAAATATTATACCACAGGAGGATATGGTTATGGAAATCAAGCTTATTAAGTTAGTGCTAGATAACTTTAAAGGTGCTAAACACTTTGAATTAAACGCTGAAGGGAAAGACATTGTAGTTAAAGGCGAAAATAACACAGGTAAAACAACAATTGCAGATGCTTTTTATTGGTTACTTTTCAACAAAGATAGTAAAGGTGCTACTAAATTTTCAATCAAAACATTAGATAGTGCTGGAGAAGAAATAAACAATTTAAAGCACAGCGTTTATGCAGTGTTGAACATTGATGGTAAAGAACACCATATTAAAAAAACGTATTCAGAGAAATGGACAAGAAAACGAGGACAAGCAAAATCGACTTTCACAGGACACGAAACAGTATACGAATTAGGTGCTACAGAAGATGAATTAACACCTAAAAAATTAAAAGACTTTAATGAATTTATTAATTCAATCATCAGCGACGAACAAATTTTCAAACTAACAACTAATCCGTTTTGGTTTAACAGTTTAAAACAAGATGAACGTAAAAAGATATTAATGAGTTTAGTTGATGAAGTGACAGACGAAGATGTAATTAATTCAGACAGTAAGTTGAAAGAACTTAAAAAACTAATAGGTGACGGATCACTAGAAGATTTTAAGATGCGAATAAGTCGAAATAAGAAATCTATCAATGAAGATTTAAAGGCTATTCCAGTACGTGTAGATGAAATCAATCACAACATGCCAGACGTTCGAAAATATAACAAACAAAAATTAGAAGAAGAATTAACCGAAATTAATAATCAAATCAAACAAATAGACATTGAAATTAAAGATGTAGAGAACGGTTTGGAAATTGAAAAGATTGAAAAAGATATCAAATCAAAAGAACTCGATATCCAGTATTTAAAAGATAATCACAATCATGGTAACAAGCGAGAATTATCGTCATTGATCAACCAAGATTCTGAACTACAAAGAACAATTGCAACGAAACGTAGAGATTTAAGCAATTTAACAACTGAACTGCAAAAAAATGAAAGTGTAATGGAAGAACAAAACGAGAAGTTTAAAGCATTAGGTATCAAACATAAAGAGTTAGTTAATGAGCAAAAAGAGTTTACGACAGCTACTGTATGTGATTGCTGTGGTCAAGACATACCTGAACATATGCAACAAGAATCAATACAGAAAATGAAAGAGAATTACAACGCTGATAAGTCTGAAAGATTAGAAAAAATACAATCAGACGGTATTGAAATTAGAAATAAAGTGAAACATCTATCAGAACAAAACGATGAAATCGAATCAACTATGGAAGAACTGAAAGAAGAAATTGAAAAAGAAACAAAGAATGTAGAAGAAATCAAAGAAAGTATTCAAAAAATCCAAAGCAATAATACAGATGTGAAAGATACAGACGAATACAAGCGATTAGATAGCGAAATTAAAGCCTTAAAAGAGAAAAAGGGACAATCTATCCAAAGTATGAGTGAAGACGTTCAAAACATCGTAAAGAGCAAAAAAGAGCCATTGATTAACCAGCAACAAGAAGTAAAACAAAAGTTAGATGATATCCAAGTTAGTCAACGTGCTATAGATCGTATTAAAGAACTTGAAACTAAACAAGAACAATTAGCACAAGAATATAACGAATTAGAACATGCGACATTCTTAACAGAAGAATTTACGAAACAAAAAGTAAATCTGATGGAAGGCTCAATCAATGACAAGTTTGAAATCACTAAATTTAAATTGTTTGATGTGCAGATTAATCAAGGTGTTCAAGATGTTTGTATCGCAACACACAACGGCGTTCCATTTGATAGTGGATTAAATAACGCAGCAAGAATAAACGTCGGTTTAGACATTATAAACGCTTTATCTAAGCACTTTAATTTCTACGCACCAATCATGATTGATAATGCTGAATCAGTTACTGATGTTCATAAAACAACATCTCAACAAATTCAATTAGAAGTAAGTAAAAAGGACAAAGCGTTAACTATAGAAGTAATTTAATAAAAATAATGGAGGAATTAAAATGACAAATCAAAATCAAGTAGTAGAGAAATCAAGTACAACATATGAGGTTAACGGTGAAACAGTTAAGTTATCACCTTCAATCATTAAAAAATATTTAGTAAGAGGTAACAAAGAAGTTAATGATCAAGAAATCATGATGTTCTTATCCCTTTGTAAGTATCAAAAATTGAACCCATTCTTAAACGAGGCATACATCGTTAAGTTTGGTGGAGATGCTCAAATAATTGTCGGTAAAGAGGCATTTATGAAACGTGCAGAGTCTAACGCTAAATACAAAGGTATTGCAGCTGGAATAATTGTAGAACGTAACAACGAATTACACGAAATTGAAGGTGCTGTAAAGCTTAAAAACGATGTTTTAATCGGTGGCTGGGCAAAGGTTTACCGAGAAGATAGAGAAATGCCAATTGTAGCTAAAGTATCACTTGAAGAATACGATAAAAAGCAATCCACATGGAAACAAATGCCATTAACAATGATTAGAAAGACGGCAATTGTGAACGCACTACGTGAAGCTTTTCCAGAAAATTTAGGTGCAATGTATACCGAAGAAGAAAGTATTCAACCAATTAATGTAAATGATGATGTTCAGCAAGAAATTAAACAAAATGCTAATAAAACAGCAATCGATATTCCGAAAGAAGAACCTCAAAAAGTTGAAACACCAAAACAACAAGAAAAAGTAGAAGTTGAGCCTGCACAGTTTGAAGAAGTTAAAGAACCGAAACAAGCTAAACAATCAATATTTGATGAAGGACTATTTGTTAATGAAAATTAATTGTATAGGTAGTGGTTCCAGTGGGAACTGCTACCACATTACAGACGGTGAAACAGAAGTATTACTTGAATGTGGGTTTAACTTAAAAAAGATACAACAAGCTTTAAATTATCAACTTAAAACCATTTCAGCATGTTTAATCAGTCATAGACACAATGATCATATCAAAGGATTAAAAGAACTATTGAACTACGGTATCAACTGTTATATCGGAGAAATCGAAAAAGACGAACTGATTGCTATAGATAAAAGATATGACAACTTTAGATTGAAAGGTATTCAACCCTTAGAACATTTTAAGATTGGCACGTTAACAATATTACCCTTTGATGTACAGCATGACACAGGTCAGCCATTAGGTTATCTCATTCAGTCAGACAGTGGCGACAAGCTACTGTTTGCGACTGATACCTATTACATCAAATATACCTTTACAGGACTTACACACATGCTTATTGAGTGTAATAACAGCATCGAAATATTAAAACGAAATGTAGAAAATGGCGTACTAAATTCATCTTTGAAAAAGCGAATAAGAAAAAGTCATTTCAGTTTAGAGAATGTAATTGATTTTCTAAATGACTGCGATTTATCGAGATTGAAAGAAACATATTTAATTCATTTATCTGATAGTAATTCAGACGAAGTATTGTTTAAGAAATCTATTCAGAAAGTTACTGGAAGACCAGTATATGTACTTTAAGAAAGGAGTGGACTTATGGAATTTAATATTAATGAACTTAGTAAATTACTAGAAAATCACTATAATTCTAAAGCTGAAATGGCACGATCATTAGATATATCTAAATCTCATTTAGATAAAGTTTTAAAAGGAGAAGGTATAGGAGTAAAGGTTATTGAAGGACTTAAAAAAGAGTGCTTAGTGCATAATCTTGAATTTGAAGAATTAATCATACCTCCTAAGTTAATACTTGAAAATCAAATAGTAACAAGTATTGAAATCATTGATTCTAACAATGAAGTTTTAGCATCTATAAGTAGTAGAGATGTAATTCTGAAAGATGGACTAGATGTGCGCTTTAATTATTAACCTAAATTATTTCTTGATGATTTATCTGGATTTGATACTGGAGTAGCTTTCCCGTTTACATTTCTAACATGGTATCCGGGGAACTTCCCACTTTTAATTTCTTTAACAAATTCTGAACGAGACATACTTTTACTGCCCGATTTGAATCTAATATTTCTACCAGACTTTGTTTCAGATGTCACTTTTACACTTTTAGCTCTTGGCATTTTATACAACTCCTATTTATGAAATAGCACATCTAGTATCTAATTAAATATTATAACACTATATATAGTGTTATTCATAGGGTTATAAAGGAATGGAGGTTTGAATATGGAATGGGAAACAATAAAAACAATTTTAGTTATTCTAATGTGTCTTGCGTCAATTATTTTGAATATATTCTCAACACGTTAAAGAAAGGAGAACTAACATGGCAATATTTCGAGTTTATAAAGAGACAGGTAATTTTGTAACTGTTCATAAAAATTTCATACACGACAATAAAATAAGCTGGAAAGCTAAAGGGATATTACTTTATCTACTTAGTCGTCCAGATGATTGGCAAGTATATGAAACAGAATTAGTAAAACACACTAGTGATGGGCTTAGTAGTTTAAAAAGTGGCATCAAAGAACTTGAAGAAATTGGTTATATACGAAGAACAAGAAAACGTGATGATAAAGGTAGATTAAAGGAATATGAATATTCAGTATTTGAACATCCTACCCACATGCGATTATCCAATGTAGGTAAATCCAACGTAGGAAATTCCAACATAGGAAAAACCTACGTAGGAGAATCGAACACTACTAATAATAATAGTACTTATAATGACTCAACTAATAATGATAGTAATAAGAATAACAGTAGTAGTAAGCAGCAGTCACCGTTCGACTTTTACCAATCTAATGGTTTTGGAGTTCTTAAACCATATATATCTGAACAAATTGGAGCATGGATAGATGATTTTGAACAGAATGGAAATGAAATTGTTATCGAAGCAATGAAAGAGTCGCTAAACAACAATGTCTATAAATGGAATTATGTGAATTCTATATTGAAATCTTGGTTCAACGATGGAATTAGATCAGTAGATGATATTTCAGCAAGAAATAATAAACGTAGTAAACAAGAAGAAATAGCTGATGAAGATAATCCATATCTTAAATATATGAATAGTTGAGGTGATTAAATGAATGGTCTATTCAACCCAAAGTTAGCAAATAAGTTAGAACAAAAGATGCAGCCTAAGTTATTAGAAAAAGGTAAGTGTGAAAAGTGTGGTCGAGATTATGAGGAATATCAATTTAAAAATGGTTATACCTACAGACTAGGTTGTGACTGCGAAATGATTAAACACGGTAAAGAGTTAACACGTAATTTCAAGCAACGTCAAAAACAGAAAGAAATAAATAGAATTCTAAGTTTTTCAAGTGAGAATGAAGAAACTAAAAACGCTACTTTCGAAACTTACATTCCAGAAAATCAAAACCAAGAAAAGGCAAAAGTAATCTGTGAAAGATATGCTAACTCATTTGATAAAGAAAATAAGCAATCGCTTTTATTACAAGGCTCATTTGGGTTAGGGAAATCACATTTAGCAATGTCAATTTTAAAAGAAGTGAAAGATAAAAATTATTCAGTACTCTTTATTAATTTAACTGAATTGATTTCGAAGTTCAGATCTACCTTTGATAAAGATAGCGAGTATTCAGAAACAGATTTAGAAAAAGCGATAGGACAAGTTGATTTAATGGTTTTCGATGACTTCGGTATGAACGTTACGGACTATGGTATGTCAAAACTATTTCAAATTGCTGAAAGTAGAGTAGGCAAGCACAACATCATAACAACTAATCTATCAGTCAAAGAACTTACGAAAACAAAAGACCAACAAAGATTATTTAGCCGGTTAATGTCTAACACCACTGGCATTACTTTGGAGGGTGACGATTACCGAATGAAAGGATTTAGAAGTCTAAAGTAATTAACAGGAGGAAATTAATGATGCCAATAACAGTTAAAGACATTATTACACGGTTGAATTGCAGTGAAGTATACGCTCGAAAATTTATGAGTTTATGTAACTTCGACCAAGCATTAATCAGAAAAGAACTCGCAAGACAAATTCATAAAAGAGAAACAACACCAGCAATCATAATTAATAAACCAATGGAGGTAGTAACAATATGATCAATAAAGCAGTATTAGTAGGGCGATTAGTACGTGATCCAGAATACCGAACTACACCAAGTGGAGTTCAAGTAGCCACATTCACATTAGCAGTTAATCGTACTTTTACTAATCAACAAGGAGAACGTGAAGCAGATTACATCAATTGTGTTGTATTTAGAAAAACAGCAGAGAATGTAAACCAATATTTATCTAAAGGGAAATTAGCAGGCGTTGATGGAAGGCTACAAAGTAGAAGTTATGAAAACAAAGAAGGACAAAAAGTATTCGTCACTGAAGTTGTTTGCGATAACGTTCAATTCCTAGAGCCTAAAGGTAGTCAAAACGGCTCAAATTCATATCAAAATGGAACGAGTTATCAAAAGGGGAACAACTATACCCAAAATAACCAAAACGTCCAACAAGGGCAAAATAAAGCGAAATACGACCAACAAAATAATCCCTTCAACAATGGTAGTGATTTTAACGATGACGATTTACCTTTTGACTAAATTTTAGAACATATCCTTTATTCGATGATGTGCGAAATATGACAACAAAACCGATTTTTAGGTTATCAGATGCAGTTAAACAAAACTATAAGTTAAAACGTCCGTTAATTGACCAATTTCAGACGTTTATAGCAAGTATTAAGCAATCTGGACACTATATAAACGATACAGATGCTTTGCAGTGGTTTTTAAGAAAAAACGATGTATATGGCTTTATTTTATACATCGGCATGACCACTGAAAATGAAATCAGAGTTACGATGTCAGTTGAAAAACAAAGATTGGTTTCAAACAGAAAAAGTTTAAACAAACTAAATGACCAAATGGAGAGTGTAAAAAATGTTACAAGAAGAAAAAATAACAGCTGATGGCAATGAATACATTTTAACGCCACAACAAGTAAGAATGGCTGAAGAAAACAACTTTGATAAAACTTTTATAAGAATGCGTATAAGAGCAGGTTGGACGTTGAATTTAGCTGTAAGTGTTCCTCAAGGTGTACCGAAATGTGATGCCGAAGCATATATGAAGTTCAAAGAGTTAGATGGACGTAAGAGAAAACCTAAAAAAGATTATTCAAAACCGAAACCATGGTTAGAAAAATATCCTCAGAAAACAGAATTCGGAGATTACGCTAAACAATTATTCAATGACTGTTGTGGGAGTTGGTAAATATGATCACTAAAATTAGTGATGAAAGATCTTGCTTTGAAGTTGGTGAAAATGGTGTAGGCACTATTACCGAGTGGAGAGTAAACGTTGATGTAGTAGACATCTATAGAGTAGCTGATATTAATGGTCATCTACTAGCTTTTAAAGGGTTTATTAATAAAAAATACAAAGTAGAACATGAAGAAAAAATTAAAAAACAACTAAGCATATTTGATATTTAGTCATGCTATTAATTTTAGAAGGTGATATAGATGGTGAAAAAGTTAAATGGAAAAGGAAGTCTGGCAATGTTGTTTGAAATATACAGATATTTAAATAACAAGAAAAGAACACCTAGTGAGAATGTTATCTACAAGATGATTAACGATCAATACAAAACCACATTTGAAACAAGTCCAACTTATTACTATCGACTATACGAAGAGAAAGCCAAAGTGAATATATCTACTTTTACTGGAAGAGTGAAAAGAGGTTGGTCATTGGAAAAAGCTTTAACTACAGAAAGGTTAAGTTATGGTGCAACGCCATTGAAATCAGTAGAAAAAATGAATGAAACTGAAAAAGATATCATTCGATTTATTGAAAATAAACTACCGCTCAATCCAAGACAATTAAAGTATATCGAAAGTAATCCAGCGTTTGCACAAAGAATGAAGAAAGAAGGGATATGCTGATGAAATTCAAAGCAGCACATGATTTGAAGTTAGAAGAAGAATTAGGGATTCAGTTAAGCATTTTCTATATTTAAGGAAGTGACATCATGATTAAAATTTTAGAATTATTTGGTGGCATAGGCGCCCCTAGAAAAGCAATGTTAAATCTAGGCTACCCACACAAAGCTATTGATTATGTAGAAATAGATGAGAAATCAGTTAGAACATACAACGCACTATATGACCATTTACATCAACCACAATCAGTAGTTGGTTGGAATCTTAAACCAGACATATTGGTACATGGGAGTCCATGCCAAGACTTTAGTCGCGCTGGTACTAGGTTAGGTGGCAATGATGAAGACAAAACACGCTCGTCATTGATGTGGGAAACAATACGGATAATCGAAAACATGAGTGTATGGAAACCGAAAGTTGTTATTTGGGAAAACGTCAAAGGTGTTTTAGCGAAAGATATGATCCACAACTTTAAAAAATATTTTGTAGAAATGGAACGACTAGGTTATACGAGCAATTATGAAGTATTAGATAGTCGAGAGTTTGGCATACCACAAAAACGAGAACGCGTATTTGTTATCAGTATGTTAAATGGTCACTGGTTCGACTTCTCGACATTAAAAGGCAGACCAATGAGGAATGTGAGTGAGTTCTTAGAAACAGATGTTGATGATAAGTACACAATCAAATCACCATCAATGCTTAAAGCTATAAACAAGCGACAAGGTTTTGGTGGAGGGCTAAAACCAATTGAAGATTATAGCTGGACGATTACTACTAAACAAAATAGATGTCCTAACAGTGGCATAGTTCCAATCGGAAATGGTCAGTATCGATTACTAACCGAACTAGAGTGTTGGAGACTAATGGGCTTTGAAGATGAAGACTATTATAAGGTTGCTGATGAACACCCAACACGTAAGAATACGACAAACGGAACGTTATATAAACAAGCAGGCAATAGCATAGTTGTACAAGTGTTAGAAGCAATATTTGAAGAAGTGTTGAAAGTGATAAAGGAGGATGCGCTATGCCAACAATAAAATACACACGAGAAGATATAACTAAGTTAGAGAATGAACGTGATCAGTACAAAACAGCGCACAACAAATTAACCGCTGGATTAAAAGAAGCAGTCGCAGAAAGTATTAAGTATAAGCGCGAACGTGACTCACTTATCAAAGATGTTGAACAACAACGAGAATTACTCAAAGATTTTTCACGATTCATTCACAGAAAAGTTGAAGCGTGTCCAGGTAAGAAAGAGTATATGGATTTCAGAGATAGATTAAATGAATTAGGTATAGGGAAGCGTGATTAACATGCCAAAGAAAAACTATGAAAACATGTGGCACAAGTTAAAGGAAGAATTGTTGGCTGAGTACCCGTTTTTAGAAAGAGTGTGGGTATCTACAAGTGGAGAAGGCGAACATGCTGAAATGAGTAAAGCGAACGAAATTCTTAGACGTATGGACGAACTAGATGGCACACATGAATTCAGTAATCTACTACATGACATGAATAGGAGTGAGTGACTATGGCGTATGAGTATGAGGATAAAGTGATAAAAATATTGAAAAACTTAGGTGCATTATACAACAGCAACATTAATTTTAGAATGGCAGAAGAAGTAAAAGAAGTCTACGCTAAAGCCAAAGTATTTGATGAAATTTTAAATATTGACTATATAGTAGCACCTGATGATTATGCACATGAAGTTACAAAAATTATAGATAAATATATGGAGGACAAATAAATGAACAACCTAAACATCAAATTACTATCAGACAACGCTACAACACCAACTAGGGCTAACCCAACAGATAGTGGACTAGATTTATATGTATCTGAAACGGTCAATATACCACCTAGAACAACTAAGGTAGTTAAGACTGATATAGCAATTGAACTACCAATAGGTTATGAGGGACAAGTTAGACCTCGTTCAGGTACGTCACTTAAAACTAAATTACGTGTGGCATTAGGAACGATAGACCAAACGTATCATAAAGAAATTGGAATTATCACCGACAATATAAGCGATAAACCAATCATAATACAAAAAGGTCAAAGACTAGCGCAGTTAGTTATCGCACCAGTTGTATATGCAGATGTGAATGTAGTTAAGGAGTTTGAATATGTGTCAGATAGATCGGGTTACGGAAGTACAGGAGAGTAAAAATAAGGGTGGCGAAAGTCACCCAGATATTTTAGATAAGGTAAAGGAAGTGTTGGGAAGATGAGAGAATACGAAGTAATTAATTATCACATAGAACAATATCAAAAATTTATAGAACAAATGAAGTTCTATGAAGTATGGAAATTGAATCATCCTGATGAATATGAATGGGATTATACAGGAAAAGTTCCTACTCAAGCAGAGATGAAAAGAACGAGATTGATATTACAAAAATTGATGTTAGATGTGGAACGTAATATACACATTTACTAGGGGAGGACTAACTTATGAAATCAGTGGAAACAATAAATGATTATATTGAAAAATTACAAGATAAATCGAATATAAGTGATGGCTCCCATACTTTCGATGAATTATATCATCATAGAGCAATACTTTTCGCAGTAATATGTAACACATACAATAATAAATCATGGAAGTCATTAAAACATGATGACGGAACTATGTTTAAAGATTATTTCATAGTAGGTATCACAACAGAAGAAGGGGATTACTCATATCATTATCATAAAAATTATTGGAGTTACTTTAATGTTGCGGAATTAGATAATGCACCCAAATGGGATGGGCATAAACCGAGTGATATAAATAGACTATTAACATTATTGGAGGAATAACTTATGGTAAAAGATACTGTAAAATTTTTAAAGCCTTGCCCCTTCTGTGGTGGTCGGGCAGACTTAAGATATTGTATAAATAAAGCATTAGTAGAATGTACAAACAAAAAATGTAAACTGAGACCTTCTACATGGTTACATGTAGATACAGATAGTGTAGATAAGTTAGTGAATATTTGGAATCAAAGAAAATATGAGGAGGACTAACTTATGAAATTCAAAAACTATTTACTATCCGATGAACGATACAGTAGATTATGTTCAGAACTTATAGATGATTATTTTAACTGGTTGAAGGAGGACACACAATGAAACTACTAATCACATTATTACTAAGCACACTCGCATTGTTAATATACGTTAAGCGTTCGTATAAGTACGCGAGCATACCAGATACAGTTGAAGCACCTATTGATTATGAAGAAACACAAACATATAAAGAAAATGAAGTTTGGTTCACGGGAATGGGGCGTTGCTGATGAGAGAGTTTATCAGAATAGGAATGTATGTGTTGATAGTTTTAAATATCGTAACTTCAGTTTTGAAAATTAAGCAAGGTAATTATTGGGGAGTGGCAGACAATTTAGTAATTATAATGTTGTCCATATCAATAATCGGATATATGGCAGAAAACGAAAAACTAAAAAAAGATAAAGTCACAATACTTCGTATCGATAACAGGAGTGATGACTAATGTTAATCGCAGCGACAATATTTGTAGTAATTGTATTAGCATTAGTTATTATGGCAGTAATGGAGGGATAAGATATGTCATCAGTACAAGAACAGATGAATAACATCAAAACTAAAGATGAATTGATTAAATGGTTGATCGATGAATATTTCACTTTATCAAATAAGGCTTATGGAAAAAGTTTTGAAGAAACAATTGACTTGGAGATTATAGCAATAAAAGAAAAGGCTGATGAAATGATGAAAATCGGATAAATTTCAAAGGCTATATTTAGAATATAGCCCAAATTGAAATGATGATAGGAATTAGCGTTGCTAATAAAGTATAGGTTATAGTTAAAAATACTTTTTTACCTTCTTCATTAGATTCAAGCGTTTCACTATATTTAACTATAGGCATAATGAAATTTCTTTTTTCTATAATTTCCATTGATTCCATATGTCTATCAAGTAATTTATCTTTAATAATTAAGTCAAAATGTTTATATGAATCTTTTACTTTAACTGAACCTTTGAAATAAGCTATTCCTAGTATTATATACAAACTAGGTGGAATTATATATTTCATGAAAACACCCCTTTTAAAGATATTATAAGTTATTTAGATGAAATACAAAATAAGTTCTTTAGGAGTTGATAAATTGAACAGAAAACAAGCTAATCGAGGTATGTGGTTTGAAACGGTAATAGGAAACGTTAATCGAGTGTATAAGCACAAAAGAATAGCAATAATTGATAAAGTAGCAACGCCTATAAGTTATAACACTAGGACAGGTAAAGCACGCTATCAAGAAAAGAGTACAGTTGATTTTGTAGGTTGCGATAACAAAGGTAGATACATAGCCTTTGATACGAAAGAAGTGAAACTAAAGAATTTACCTTTTAAAAATGTGAGTGATCATCAAGTTAAGTATTTGACGGATACTAAACGAATGGGTGCTGAAGCTTTTCTACTCGTACTATTTAGATATAATGACACATGTTTCAAGTTAGACATTGACCAGTTTAATGATTTTAAGAAACAACATGAACGTAAAAGTATTCCGTACGAATGGTTTGAAGAAAATGCTGGATTAGTTAGGAGTGGTAATGGCGTAATTTACGACTATTTACATGATGTTGACCACATCAAATAACTAAACTAATCGGAGGAATTGAACACATGACTTATTCGACTAAACATCTATACAAAGTAGAATCAAAAGAGAAAGCTTTGGAGTTAATCCATAATTATTATAACAATGCTAATACTTTAATTTTATATGCAAAAGAATATGAAGATGCAATTGGTGGTGCTAACACTTCTAAATATGGTATCGAAGCAAGTTTGCCGAAAAGTAATATAACGGATACAACACCGTTTTTATTTGAGATTGATCGCAGGATAAGAAGAAATAATCTTATGGTTAAGTTGGAAAGAAAATTATATCCTGTGCAAATGGCAAAACAGTTTATAATTGATGAAACAGAAGAACTTGTACTTGAAATGAGAATGGACGGAAAGTCGCTTAAAAAGATATACGAGACTACTGGAATAAGTAAGAAACAACAGTATAAAATCTATGACAAAATAGCCGAGGATATCATGAAACATTCTTGATTTACCAAAGTTACCAAAATTACCGTTTGATACAACCGTTACGATAGTTGTTTACAATAGAGGGTTTACCCTAAAATGGAAGGCAGGACGGCTAGGCAAATTTAAATCAATCAAACTGATAAGTTTGTACGTCGCACTACACATAGCCTAACGGCTATTTTCCATATCCTTTCTATAACCCTATTATTAATGTGAATCCATCTAGCAAAAGTTAGGTGGATTTCGTATAATTAGGTTGTATTAAATTAATTTAGGAAATGGGGAATTGGAAATGGTATTTATAGCAAGGTTTGATTTTATATCTGGAAAAGTTGAAAAGCAAATTATTAATAAGTTAGGTAATGATGTAAGAAATACTATTCAAGCATTGCCAATAGTTCGAGAAATGTTAGAGAATAATGAAATTTTTGAACACAGTGATAAAGCATCTTCTCAAATTTTAATGCAAGGGATAGAAAAACTTTCAGTTTATGGACCTTTCAATACAGAAAAAGAAGCAAAAGACTTTTTATCTAGAGGTAAATAATGTATTTAAACACTCACTAACGTGGGTGTTTTTTATTTGGAGTTGAACATATGAGAGTAATGGTAGTCGCCGACGGAACTTTAAAAGGCGTTAGAAAAGTGAATAGTGATTGTCATTTGATAGCAATGATTAAAAGATTAAAGAACAATGCTAATGTAAGCAAAGTATTAATTGATTATGATCCAGTTGTTAAAGGTGATAAAGATTACGATATAGAAGTAGAGTTGATTACATGAAGAAATTCAAATATGTGGTTAACTCTATTTTTTATATTCAAGCGCATATACATTTAGTGATTATGAAAGTGTTTAAAGTAAAAGAATTAAAATAAATGAATGAGATTATCGTGAGAGTTGGTGGTAGATGAAATGAAGTTAACAAGAAAACAACAGTTGTTTGCAGATGAGTATATAAGAACAGGTAACGCTTATCAGTCGGCAGTAAGTGCTGGTTATAGTCATAACTATGCTAAAGGAAATATTGTAAAATTGTTGGAAAATGTGAGTGTTAAATCTTATATTGATGCAAGACTAGAAGAATTGAAAAAAGAAAGTATTGCAGAACAAGATGAAATACTCCAGTACCTTACTTCAGTTATGCGAGGAAAAATGACAGATGAAGAATTAATGTTAGTACCTACTGGCGATTTCATGAGTGAAGTTGAAAGGCATGAGAAACGTGCTGATATAGTTGCTAGAACTAAAGCTGCTGAATTATTAGGCAAACGCTATGCAATGTGGACTGATAAACAGGAAGTAGAGCATAGTGGGGATATCATTTTTGTGGATGACATTGAATGACAACAGTTAAAAATATATCTGAATTGTTGCCTAAAGAATTTCATAAATCGTGGAAAGCAGCCAAAGACCCTAATATATTGCATATCGTGGAAAAAGGTGGTCGTGGTAGTGGTAAATCAACTGATCTAGCAATCATTATTGTTCAACTGATTATGAGATATCCAGTTAACGCAGTTTGTATACGTAAAGTAGATAACACAATTGAATTATCAATATACGAACAATTGAAGTGGGCAATTAGTCATCAAGGAGTATCGGATAAATTTAAGATAACGAAATCTCCAATGAGAATTACTTATTTACCTAGAGGGAATTATATTGCTTTTAGAGGTGCTAAAGACCCAGAAAGAATTAAATCATTGAAAGATGCTAACTTCCCATTCGCTATTGGTTGGATAGAAGAATTAGCAGAGTTTAAAACAGAAGATGAAGTAAAGACCATTACTAACTCACTTTTACGTGGAGAGTTGGACGATGGTCTTTTTTATAAATTCTTTTATAGTTACAACCCACCTAAGAGAAAACAATCATGGGTTAATAAAAAGTACGAATCATCTATTCAACCAGATAATACTTTTGTACATCACAGTACATACAAAGACAACCAACACATTTCAAAGCAGTTTGTTGAAGAAGCAGAAGCAACTAAACAAAAAAGTGAAATGAGATATCGTTGGGAGTATTTGGGTGAAGCTATCGGTAGTGGTGTTGTTCCATTCGATAACCTACAAATTGAAACAATACCTGATGAATTATATAACTCATTCGATAACATTCGAAGTGCAGTCGATTTTGGTTATGCTACTGATCCATTAGCTTTTGTACGTTGGCATTATGATAAAAAGAAAAATGTTATATATGCAGTTGATGAATACTATGGTCAGAAGATATCCAATAGAGCGTTGGCTAAATGGTTAACACGAAAGAAATATATGTCTGATGAGATATTCGCTGATAGTGCTGAGCCTAAAAGTATTGACGAGCTAAAGAATGAACATGGTATTAAACGAATTAAAGGTGTGAAGAAAGGTCCAGACAGTGTTGAATATGGTGAGCAATGGCTTGATGATTTAAATGCAATAATCATTGACCCTAAACGTACACCAAACATTGCAAAGGAATTTGAGAACATCGATTATGAAACAGATAAAGACGGTAACCCTAAACCAAGACTAGAAGATAAAGATAACCACACAATAGATGCTACAAGATATGCCTTTAGTGAAGACATGAAGAAGAAACCTAAGGCAGTCATTTCATCTAGAACAATGTGGTAAGGTTAAGGAGGTAGACAATGGCAGAGTTAAAATCATTCACGCAAGAAGAAATCACTGAAACACACGGTGATATGTTTTTATATAGAGACTTATATGACGGTCGTCATTCGAAGTTGTTCGATAGAGCAAAAGCATTGATTGAACAGGGTGAAATCATCGACCGTATTGAATATGGCGATGTTAAAGCGCAGAATGTTCAAACGCCATACATTGTAGTGAACATATCTAAAATGATTGTAGATATACCGACACTGTTTATTACAAGGTCAATGGGTAAACTTCAAACGAACTATCCAATCAATGAGATAGAAGATGATGAAGACTTCAACACTGAAGATAATCATATCGAGGGAACACAAGACGATTCACTGAACGCAGAACTATTCGACCTGCAACAAGAAACGCTAGACCAAATAGAAGTGAATTCAAACTTCAACAAACATCATGGAATGAATATAAAACAATGGCAAATAGACGGTGGAATTGTGGCAGTACCTGAAGTGATTAACGGACAAGTAAAATTATCGTTTAAAGAACGTAATGTTTATTACGAACTAGAAGACGGTAAGACTTATCAACTTCGTTACATTGTTGAACGTGGCGATGACAAGTATGTACATGTTCACGAAGAAGTTGAAGGAGAAAATGAATTAACAGGCAGTCATACAGTTTATCATATGGACGACAACGGAGACTTACAAATAGTTGAAGATGAAGAAATCATATTTGATATAACTAAACTTGAAAGAGACCAACGTAATTACGTTTTAAAAGGGCGTAAGCGAACGTTATTTGTTTACCTACCTTACAGTCCAACATTTATGAATAGATATGGTAGAAGTGTTCTAATGGGACAAGAAGGTAAGCAAGACGAAGTGAACTGGACAATGACTCGTACAGCACAAATCTTCGAGCGTAATGGTAAGCCTAGAATATCAGTATCGAAAGAAGTAATGGAACGATTAATAGATGTATCTAGGCAACGTTATGGTGTTGAAGATAAGTTTGATCATCGTGATTTAGAAGTTACAACAATTGATGAAGATGGACAATCATTACAAATACATCAAATTGATATATCGAAGATTGGTGATATTACTTATGTGAAAGATGTTATCAAAATGATGTTAATGGAAACACAAACAAGTGAGAAGGCAATTGATTTCTTCACGTCGGAAGGCGCTCAAGCACAATCGGGTACTGCTAAGTTTTACGACTTATTCTTATCGATTATGAAAGCCGAACAAATGAGAGATGAATATATTGAGTTCATTCAACAAGGCGTTGAAAACTGTATGTGGTTACTCAATCAGATTAATAGCGACATCATCATTGAAAAACCAATCATTGTTCAAAAAGATATGATGCCAGTTACTTCAAAAGAAACTTCAACATTAAACAATCAAAGTTATGCAGCTGGAACGCAATCACTTGAACAAACAGTCCGTAACAATAATCCAGATAAGTCAGAAGAATGGATTATGGAAGAAGTAGAAAAGATTGAAGCTGAACGAACATCACAAGATAGCATGTCATTGTTAAGAGGTAACATGACAGGATTAAACTTCAATGACAACAAAGAAGATGAGGAAGAAACTAATTCGGTTGATGAAGAAGTAAAAGAAATGGAGTAGGTGATTGAATGAAGATTGAACAAATAAAACCTACAGTTGAGTTCTTACAAAATGAAATTCTAAAGTTAATCCAAGAAGTTGATTTATTAAGTGCTAGAGATAAACAAGTTATGTTTAGAAACATTGAAAACTTGATTCAACAATTCGGTACAGATGTTCTTGAGTTTGTCGAACCCGAACTTGCAAAGGTATATGAATCAGAATTAAACATAGCAACGAAAGAATTAAGTAAGCAAGGTATACCAATATCAAACGAACTCAATTCACAAGTTCATAAAAGTGCGTTAGCCACTATCACAAGTGATACAATGCTAGATTTACAAGCAGCACTAAGACAAGCATACTTCACAACAGTTTCAACGATTAACCAAACATTATTAGAAGTTCAATCAGACATTTCAAGAGGTATCTTATACGGTCAGAATCGTAGGAAGATAGTTCAACGGGTGTCTGATTCTTTTGTTAAGGGTGGCATGAAATCATTTAGAACAATTGATAACAAGCTACTACCTTTAGACTTCTACACAGAAACAGTCGTGAGAACGAAAATAAGCACTGCTAGAACACACGCTCATGTTAATCATTATATAGAGATTAGCAATGACTTAGTGTACGTTACAGGCAATTTAAATACATGCAGTGAATGTGCTAAATATCAAGACAGAGTATTTTCTTTAACTGGTCAAGATACAAGATTCCCACAATTAGATGTTCGTGATGTTATTCCAGTACATCCAAACTGTAAGTGTATGGTTAGACCTTTTGTTGCTGACTTCAAATCAGAAAGTGAAATCAATAAATACATTGCTAAAGGTAAAGACTTTAATCCTAATCTTGATCCTCGTACAAAAAAGCAAAGAGAAAGTTATGAACATGATCAACAATTAAAGCGTAAAGCAAGACAAGAAATGAAGAACTACAACAGTATTAAAGCGATATTAGGTGATGATGCTCCTAAGACATTAGGTGCTTATCGAAGAATGAAACGTGCTAATAGTACTGGTTATGTAAAGATGAAACAGAAGTTAAGAGTTGCTAGACAAGAAATGAAATAGGAAGTTGATTTAACCGACAGTCGTGAGATTGACGGTTATTTTTATGCGTTTATCTAATCATAAGGAAGTGATCTAAACGTATCTCATAACGGTGGTATTCCGTTTGACCTGTTCGTAAGTCACTAAAAGACGATGTCGCAGGTACAAGCGTTATTGTACTAATCCAATCGGTGTCGGACATCGTTATCAAAACGTAAGGAGAGAATAAATATGAATAGAGAAACACTTAAAGCTTTGGAATTATCCGATGAACAAATTGAAAAAGTAATGGCAGAAAACGGTAAAGATATTCAAGACATCAAGTCGCAGTTGAGCGATAAAGATACAGAAATCAAATCTTTAGAAACAGAAAAAGAAACTTTATCTAAACAGATTACAACACTTGAAAAGAAAGCGAATGATTATGACAAGATTGAAGGAACTAATAAAGAACTTCAAGAACAAATCAAAGACTTTAAAGTTCAAGTAGCATCTAACGAATTAGATAAAAAAATCTTAAAAGAAGTATCTAAAGATGCGTATGAACCAGATGACATATTCTTATTTCTCGACAGAGATAAATTCAACCGTGACGAAGAAAGTGGTGAACTTACTAACTTTTATGAGGTCATGAGTGAATTGCGCCAAGATAAGCCTTACTTATTCAATCAAGCCAGTTCGTCAAATGATGAAGGTGGTTCAGACGAAGAAGGTACGCCACCACCAAACAACAATTACAAGTCTGGTGGACAAAGTGGCAATGGTAAGCAAAAGGTTGACTATTCAAAGCGTGGTAGAGACTTAGCAAACGAATTATTTGGAAAACAAAAGGAGGAATAAAGAATGAGTTTAAAACCAAAGAAAGTTCAATTCGAAAATGAACAACCAGAATTTTTAAGAGATGCTAAAAATCTTGAGTGGACTGTTGGAAACATCACTTTGGATTCATCTAAATTAACAGAAGGTCAAGTTATCAAAGGTGGAACAGCAGTATTTAAAAACACTGAATCAGATTTATTTGAGTTAGTACAAGCTTCAACACCTGAGACAATGACTGCACCAGTGTTAACAGGACATGCAGTTAAAATTGATGATGTTCAAGTTAATGAACAAGTATCAGCGTTACGTAAAGCATCTGTTTATGAAGAACTATTAACAGGCGTAACAAACAATTTCAAAAAAGCTACTCAAGGACGCATTACATTCGATGTGTAATACGTCCTATTTAATTGCAAATAAAAGGAGGAAATATTAATGGTATTAATTACTGAACACGAAAATTTACAAACACCTACATTACAAGCATTTATTGAAAATGCACCTGCTCAATCTTCAAGACGTTTATCAAATGCTTTTCCTACTGAACAAGTATTCGATATTAACGTTGCGTATAACGTTATTGATTCAACTGGAATTAAAGCAGGTTCAATCATTGGATTTGATGCTGCTACACCATTACGTAAGAAAGGTGATATCCAACAAGTATTGGCTAAGCTTTCTAAAATCGCTCATGCCTACCACTACACAGAAGAAGAAATGTATCGCTACAAAAACTCACGTAATAGTGCCGAACAAGATGCTTTAGTTCAAAATGCTTTATTATCAATCGCTGATTTATCAGAAGGTATTGAAGATACTAAAGAATTAATCAGAGCAAACATGGTTTACCGTGGTGTGTTTGATTATGAAGATCCAAAATCAGAAGTGAAAATTCAATTTGACTTAGATTTACCAGATGAAGCTAAAACAACAGCAGGAGATTTCTCTCGTGCAGATGTTAATCCTTTAGAAGTATTGATGAATGAAGTTGAAAAATACAAAGAGCGTAACAATGGTCAAGCACCTGCTTATGTTGTTATGAACTCTAAAACATTAGCGAAGATTAAACGTAATCCTAATGTTGCTACTGACTTATATGGTTCAGAAGCTGGAAACAAAATTGTTCGTCAATCTGATTTAGACACTTTATTCACAGACATTGGATTACCTAAAGTTGAAATTGACGATGCTCAAACAATCATTGAAGGTATCACTGGAGATATTGTTAAGAAACATTTAGATGATGATGTAGTCGTATTACATGCTGCAAACTTAGGTAATACATTAAGTGGTCCAGCTGCTGATAACAACTTCGCAAATGGTAAGTATGTTGTTTCTGTAGTATCTCAAGACCCAGTTGGAGAGAAAACAATTGTCGGAGAAGTAGCAATGCCTGTATTGAAAAATATCAAAGGTATATCTATCATCACTGCAAATGAGCAGGCTGACACTGAAGAAGTTCCTGAAGGTTAATTTTAACTTTCTAAAATAAATAAGGAGGTTAAATCAATGGCGAAATTTAAAGTGCTTAAACAAGTTGATGGTAAGAAAGAAAATAAACGTTTCGAACCAGGCGAAGAAGTTGAACTAACTGTTAAGCGTGTACAAGAAATTGAAACAAACATTGATAAACAAAAGAAATTCAAAGGAACAGGTCCTTATTTCGAGCGTATTGAAGAACCTAGCGAGTAGGTGATGATATATGTTGGATACTGAAAAAGTACTTGAATACATTGAGAAAATACCTTCTAATCCGTTGTTAGAAGGTATGGGAACTCAAGAATTAGAACAAAATATATTTGATTCTTATGAAGATATTCATTCCTTATATCCAAAAGTAATAATCTCAGAACGAATGATTGTTAAACAAATGTTGTACAAACTTGAAGGAGAGTCCAATGGTTACGCTATGTTGAAAAGACAAGGTGTAGAAACACAAAAAATTAATGATGCTAGCGTAACGATGTCCGATAATCTACTTGATCCATATGTGCTTTTCCTAATCAACCAACAATTACAAACTAAATCAGTAGGTCATATTGGGAGATTAATATGATTATATACAGAGATGAAGTTAACGTAATTGTGCCAACGGTTGATTCTAACGGTAATCAGATAAAAGATGACTACGGTAAACCATTAACTAAAAAAGTATTAACCAAAGCACACGTTAGATACGGTATTCAAAATATCTATAATGCTAACGGTGAAGAATACACATCGGTTACACAAGTTTATATTCCTATATCTGATACTGTTTTAAATATCGATTTATACACACGTATTGAGCATATAACACCTAAACATACAAAAGTATTAGGACAAGTTAAAAAGCTTGAATACGGGCAAGATATTACAGGGAAACCACATTTTATTAAGGGTTATATGTAGATGGCAGATTTTAAGTTTAATATTGAATGGGATGGACTTCGAGAATTACAACAAGAGTTTAAAACAATGAATAAACGTTTTAAGTTAATAATGCTAGATGAAATGGATAAAATTGGTCTAACTTGCGAAGAGTATGCTAAAAAGTTATCTCCGCGTGATTCGAAGGAATTAGAAGATAGTATTCATTCGACTCAAGCTACGATTGAAGGTGGTTCCTTTGTCGTCTACGTTGGTACAAATATGAAGTACGCAGCGTATGTTCATGAGTTAAACAACGTCAGACCAGTAGGAGATAAGTATGAACGTGGTGTGAAATTAGAGGGTTATTATATTGGTGGTCGTGGTCAAAGAACAAGAGATAAACCTAATGAAAAAGGTTTTCAGCCAGGTCGTAAATTCCTACAACGTGCCGTTATTTTAACGGACCAACATTTTGAAAAAGCAATGGAAAAAGCATTAGAACGTTTATTTGAAGGAGGCAGTTAGATGATACAACGCGCTATTAAAAAGATATTACAGGATAGAATACCTGATTTAGAGTGGACGGTTGATTATCGTACTGCACAATCAGAGTTCGGTGTTGTTTATTACGAAGGTGGTTATCCACCAGATAGAAGTGATATGAAATCACACTTGATGAACTATCAAGTTGAAATAAGGAGTCAAAGCTTTGATAAAGCAGCAAATAGGGCTTTCGATACTTACAAAGCTATTCATGGAATAGAGAATAGAGTAATGGAAGTCGCAATATTAGAAGACGGTCGTTTAATCAGAACAGATAAACACTTTATTCAATACATTTATGCAGAATCGCCACCAATTAGAGTGGGTGTAGAAAGTGACAATATGATCTACACAATAAATTTTTTAGCACTTATTTTGCCTTATTGCGAATAAGTGCTTTTTTAATACCTAAATTTAAGGAGGAATTATAATGCCAGAAGAAAAAATCAGTTATGAATTTGGTATGGCAGACTTTATTTTTGATGAAGGTCTACCAACTGAAACGAGATTTGACGGAAAAATGTGTGAAGATGGTTCGTTATTACAAGGTGATGGTGGAGAAGTTCAATTAGAGCCAGAATTGGAAGATATTAACTCAGCAGACTTCGGTAATACACCGTATGACCAAGTAGTTGTTGGTTGGAACGGTACTGTAACAATCGTTGCAATGAAAGCAACTTTAGATTTAATTAGTAAAACATTAAGTGGAACTATTGCTTTAACAAAGGACGGTAAAGTCGTTTCAGTTACAGATGCACCTATTGGAGCATCACTTAGAGAAGGTGCTAGAACATTAAGAATTCACCCAAGACAAATGGGAGATGACACTTCAGAAGATATCTTTATTCATAAAATCGCAAACTCAAGTGGTATGACAAAATCATTTGCAAATGAGCAAGGTAACTACGAGATGGAATTTGCAATCTTCCCTAAAGATTGCGCAGATGCCAATAAACCGAATAACTACTTCTACATCGGACAAGATCCAGATGAACTAGTAGAAGGTGCAGAAGAAGTACCAGCAGGATAAGTAGAGTGAGGGATAACCTCACTCTTTTTTATTTGTTTTTTAATTTATATATCAAAGGAGAAATGACACATGGCACAAGTAGAAATCAAAACATATGAAGGTAACAAGTTAGTAACTGAAAAAGTTGAGATTAAAGAGATGAATATTTTTCAAATTAAGAGAGTATCAAAAGAATTAAATAAATTAGTTAAAGATATTAATACAAACGATCACTTAAAAAGTGCATTAGATACATTCTTTGCGAAACGTAATGAAATCAACGAAGAAAATAGAAGACTATATGAAGAAGCAATTGAAAATGCTAAAAGTGACGATGATAAAGTAAATGTTTTTCAATATGACGGTTCAGAGGCGTTTAAACGAGCAGGCGCTCAATTCTTTAAAGATGTATTAGGTTCTTTTGAAATCGTGTTAGAGAACGCACCAGATTCATTACAAAACTTAATTTCTCAAGCATCTAACATTAATGCTGATGTAATCGGTCAACAAAACGTTTATACGTTCTTAGACATTATAGATGCAGTAATCGAAGTTAATGATATTCCGAAATTAATCGAACGATTAAAAAAGTCAAAAGATTCCTTCTCAATGGTGTTGGCAGTTCTGTTTCCGAAGAAGGAACAAACGAAGGACGAAGTAATGTCAGCAACAATGCCAGCGACATCGAATTAGAAGAAGTCGTCATATACAAGTTAAGTAAAGAACTCGGAGGGCGTGACGAAGTATTAAGCACGCCTTTTAGTGAGTTACTAGCTTATTTAATGACACATTTCGAAAACGAAGAACGCAAAGCAGAGAAAGAGCAAGCAGATTACTATATGAATTTCATTGCAATGTTGAATAGTAATCCTCAGTCTAAAGACGATATGAAAAATGTTAAGAAGTTCTTGAAAGATATTCAACCTAAAAAGAAAGTTGAAAAATCTACAAGTCCTAAAAAGAAATATCAATGGAACGAAAGAGTTCAAAAGAAAATTGAAGCTAGAAAACGTGCTGAACAAAATATGTAAATTAAAAAATAAATAACAGAAGGGAGGGGTCTTATGGCAACTATTAAGGAGTTGCAAGCCAAATTTAGTGCTGATAAAAGTGGTATGGAATCGTCATTTAATGCTATTGCTAATCGATTAAATGATATAGAAAAAGCCTCTGATCGTGCTGCAAGAAATATCGAAAAGAACATGACTCGTGGCATGAATAGAGTGTTCAAAACGGGTGAAGGCTTTGAAAAGGTTGGTTCAACTTTCACTAATATATCTAAAAAGTCAGAAGAAGTAGGTAGTAATCTTACAAATAAAATTACAAAGCCTGCAATGATTGCTGGTGGTGCTTTAGCAAGTATAACTATTGGTAAAGGGTTTGGGCGTTTAGTTGAGATTGATAACGCTAAAGCTAAGTTAGATGGTTTAGGACATAGTAGTGAAAGTGTTCAAAAAATCATGGATAACGCCTTAGAATCAGTTAGAGGAACATCATTCGGATTAGGTGAAGCTGCGACAACAGCATCTAGTGCAGTTGCAGCTGGAATCAAACCAGGTAAAGAACTTACTAGATATTTAAGTTTAACAGGCGATGCTGCTGCGATAGCTGGTTCAAGTATGGGCGAAATGGGTTCTATTATAAACAAAGTCCAAACTTCGAACAAAGCTTATAACGGAGAGTTACAACAACTTTCTGAACGTGGTATACCTATTTATCAATGGATTGCTAAAGAAGCAGGCGTAACTGCTGATGAAGTATTTAAAATGGCAAGTGACGGAGAAATTTCAAGCAAGATGTTCTTAAATGCTATCGAAACAAATATCGGTGGCGCTGCAAAGAAAATGGGACAAAAGTCCTTTACTGCTTCTCTTGCTAATATGTGGGCAGCAGTTGGACGACTAGGTGCTAGTTTCTTAGATGCTGGTGGTAAAGGTGGAGGTTTCTTCAGTAAGATGAAACCTTTAATGAATGATCTAACTACTGCTATTGACGGAATGGAAGGTTCGGCCGCTAAGTGGGGAGAAACACTAGGACAAGTGCTTGATAAAGTCGTTAATGGTATCAAAGGTATTGTTAATTGGTATAACAGTTTAGATAAAAATACTCAAAAATTAATAGCAAGTATTATGAAATGGAGTACATTGATACTTGTTGGGCTTGGTCCTGTCTTAATGATATTCAGTAAATTGACTGGAATAATTGGCGCTATATTTGGACCGTTTGGCAAGTTCTTAAAATTCTTTGCTAAATTCAGTACTGCTGCTAAAAGTTCAGAAGGTGCAATAATCGGCATTACTAAAGTATTCCCTAAACTAGGTGCAATACTAGGAACGCTAACTGGACCTGTTGGATGGATAACATTAGGTGTCATAGCATTAGGAACTGCGTTTGTCGTTGCCTATAAGAAATCTGAAACATTCAGAAATATAGTTAATGCAGCGCTTAATGGCGTTAAACAAACGTTTATTACGATAGGTAATATCATCAAAGGTTTCTTCCAACTGTTTAAAGGAAATGGTCAAGACGGCGTTATAACACTAAGTAAGATATTACCTCCTAATGTAGTTGTTGGACTTACTAATTTTGCTACAAAAGTTAAATCAACATTCTATCAAGTGGTTAACGCAATAAGTAACTTCGCTAGATCTATTGGTACACAAATTAGTTCATTTTGGGCTAAAAATGGTACTGAAATAATGACTGCTTTACGAAATGTAGGTAGTTTCATTTCTACAACATTCAAATTTATATGGGGTAACGTGATAAAGCCAATCATGACTTTAATTTGGAATTTGATGAAAATTTTGTGGCCAGCCATAAGATTACTGATCGTATCCGTTTGGCAGAACATAAAAGGCGTGATACAGGGTGCGACAAACATCATACTCGGTATAATCAAAGTATTTTCTTCATTACTTACTGGTAATTGGAAAGGCGTTTGGCAGGGTATCGTTCAAATTCTAAAAGGTGCAGTTATTTTAGCGTGGAATTTAGTTCAATTATGGTTTGTTGGCAAAATACTTAAAGTCGTTAAAGTTGGACTAGGTCTGTTGAAGGGTGTCGTTTCTAAAGGTTGGACTTTTATACGAAACTTCATCAGTAAAACTGCACAATCAATTTGGAATTCAGTTCGGACTAAATTTACTGGTTTAAACAAATCGGTTCGTGGAATTTTCACAAATTTATCTGATTGGTGTAAGAATTTGTGGACTTCATTGAAAAATAAAATTACTTCATTAGGTCAGTCAATATGGGACAATGTTCGCAATAAGTTTACTGGATTAAGTAAATCTACACGATCTATATTTAGCAATTTATCTAAATATGCCCGTGATTTGTGGACGAAAATGAAAAACTTCATTACTAATTTAGCACAAAATATTTGGACTAACGTACGTAATAAGTTTTCAGGAATGTCTAAAAGTTCTAGAGAAATATTCAGCAGATTGTTTGAAAGTGCTAAAAATATCTTTACGAATATTAAAAAGAGAGTGACAAGTTTAGCACATGGCGCAAGAGATAATGTCGTGAATGGTTTTAAAGCCATGTATGACAAAGGTAAGTCATGGATAGATAAACTTAAAAACTTCTTGTCTGGTTCAGTAAGTGGCTTTAAATCAATCGCTAGTAAAGTTGGTAAAGGGATTGCTAACGGTGCTATTTCTGGACTTAATAAAATGATTGACGGTGTTAACTGGTTATCTAAAAAGATTATGGATAAAAAGTTAATCAAAGATAAAATAGCTAAATTATCTACTGGTACTGGTGGAAGTAATCGCGTTAAAACAAACTCTAAAGGTCAGTTGCAAGAAGATACTTTAGCGATGGTTAACGATAAAGGACCAGGTAATGGAAAAGGTCCAAACGGTCATCAAGAATTAATCAGAGATAAGGACGGTTCATTATTTGCACCTAAAGGTCGAAATGTAGTCCTTCCATTGAAAAAAGGTATGGAAGTAATCAATGGTCGAGATACACAAAGTATGTATGGTGGAATACCTCGATTTAGTGCAGGTTCAGCAACTAAAAAACAAACTAATAATAAGAAATCAGCATTTGAACAAGGTTTCGATAATGTAAAAGCAATCACGAAAGCCACGGCAGATGCGACTGTAAAAACTGTTGCTAAAAAAGGTGGAGAACTTGCAGGCAAAGCCACATCAAAAGCTTTAGAAGTATGGGACTACATTGAAAATCCTGGTAAATTAGTACAAATTGCACTAGATAAATTCGGTGTGGATTTCTCTAGTATAAAAGGTGTATATGGTAGTTTTATGAAACATGGTTTTGCTGGACTTAAAAAAGGTTTAGTTAAAAAAGTGATGAGTTGGTTCGATGAAGCTGGTGGTTACGGAAATGTTGACGGTTCTAGCATCTTAAAACACGGTGTTAGTTTTGGATACAGTCCAAATAAACCATTACCAGGTTATCCGTTATCAATTAATGGTGGACGTCATTATGGTATTGATACACCACACAGTTATGAAAAGATACAAGCACCAACTGGTGGGATTGTCAGAGCGCAAAGTGATTTTGGTGGAGGTACAATCGCTCAAATTTTAAGTGGCAAAGTTGCTCAATACTATCTTCACTTAGAAAAAGTATTGAAGACAGGACGAATCAAGCAAGGTGAGACGTTCGCAAAAACAGGTAATAGTGGTCACTATACAACTGGCGCTCACTTACACACTCAAATTGAGGACCCAGCAGCAAATGCTTTAACAAATAGAAATACAACAGATCCAGTGAAATTCTTAAACAGCAAAGGTGGTAAATCTGGTGGAGGTGGTTGGTTAAATACCATTAGAACTGCACTGAAAATTGCTAAATTACCTGTTACACAGAAATACATCAATGCTTGGATGAAACAGATTGAAACTGAATCTAGTGGTAATGCTAGAGCTATGGGTGGTAACGACGGATTAGCTGATGGAAATGCAATGGGGCTTGTACAAGTTAAACCTGGTACTTTCAAAGCCAATCAAGGAAAAGGTATGGGTGACATTTGGAATCCATTACACAACTTGGTTGCAGGCATGAACTATGCAAGTAAAACATACGGGAACAGTTTACTAGGTGTTATTGGTCATGGTCATGGATATGCAAGTGGTGGCATTATCAACTCTCCAGAAATAGCATGGTTGGCAGAAGGTGGCTTTAGTGAATCTGTAATCAGTCATGACCCTTCAATGAAAGCAAGAAGTAAAGTTATTTGGGATAGAACAGGTGAAATGCTTGGGTTCTCAGAAGATGCAGAATTACTACGAGAATTAATTGAGACAGTAAATATTGGTAACGAATTACAATCAATTAATAATAGAGATACAAGCAGAATCGCAAAAAGAAGTAATGATGTTTACCTAGATGAAACTAAAGTTACAGGTAAAATTTCGAAAAGACAAGGTTTAGAATATAAACTTAAAAATTACAACTTCGGAGGTGTGTAAATGGTATGTAAATCCGATGACTATGTAACATTAATATATAACAGTGATGAAACCGTCGACCTATTAAAAATGGAAGACGGTTTTGAATTTTTTGGCTATGACGATTATGAAATACAAGGCGAAACACCGTTAACTGAGTTTGATGGAAAGGACGGAGGTATGCCTTCATCTTCACAATATAGACCTTATGAATTGAGTTTGAATTTTAGATACACGGGATTAAATAAACGAGATAGAGATTTGTTTATTTTTAAACTCAAAAACAAACTTCGTGGACGTTCGAGTTATTATATAACGCATAGCAAATTACCAGGCATTAAATATGCTGTAACTGGTACACCTAAAATTACATCAACGCCCATAACTATTAGACATGTAGATATTCAAATTACCTTTACAGTATTTAAAGGCTATTCAGAATCGATGTATGACACAAGTCATATTCGGAATAATGATGATACGTGGCAGTTCGAGTCGGGATTGGATTTTAATGACGACAGTTTAATTTATAAACATACAACAAGTGGTTTTAAAATATATAACGGTTCAGCAGATAAAATAGACCCGTTACTCGATCATAATTTAATTATATACATTAATATTGATGCTCCTAACGGATTTATATTATGGAATAGAACGACTAATGAGCAGTTTGTATACCGAAAACCCGTAGAGTCTACTCAAGCCTTCACAATAAAAGGTGTACACCCTTTATTAGACGGACAACGTGTTGGTCATAACTCGAATTGGCAATGGATAACGCTTGAAAAAGGATATAATGATTTTCAATTTCTAGGCGATAACATCAGTAATATTAATGTTGAATTTGTATTTAATTATATATATGGGTAGGTGGTAATTTGAATAGTTTAGTTTTGATGAACAGAAAGAAAACATATGCAGAAATACTAACCAATTTTGATTTCGATTCATTCAAATATGAATATGAACAAAACAGTGAACGTTCAGTTACCTTTACTATATATAAGACAAATGCGAACGCTGATATATTCGACTCTATTGTGAACGAAATGTTAATACTTTGGAAAGGTCAACAATATGTTGTTAAGAGTACATCGATAAAACATGATGGGCTTAGAATTTCTAATGATGTTACTGCAAAACATATCTTTATGGAATTTCAGAATCACTATATCGAAAAAGACCTCGAAAACGAAGAATTAAACAATGATGACATTGATGATGAACAACCAAGTTATACGTTACAACAATATCTGGACTTCGGGTTTAAAGGTAATACTTTAGGCTTTAAATATGTGATTAAAGGTAACTTTGATAAGCGTGTGCCAATTGATGAACTTGGTGGTAAAAATGGTATGGAACATCTTATTGAAGGTGTAGAGTTGTTTGATTATATCTATTTTGCAGATAACAAAACAATCTATATATACGATAAATCAACTTTTTACGAATTAGCAGATTTCCCTATTATATATAAATACAATAATAGTGAAATTAGCGCATCCACAGATACATTAAACTTAAAAACGTATGTAAAGGGATATGGGAAGAAAAAGACAAAAACTGAAACTAAAAATTATAGTCCTATTAAGCCACCTAGTTTAACGTACAAGGGTACTTTCTTTAAAGAAGGTACTTGGCGTACACAAGTTGTTGGCGCAAGCTATGAGAAACGTTTTGAGTGCAAATGGGGTAATGAAACACTTACATGGTCACTGAAAAAGTTATCTCGTGGTGGACTGTTAGATGTATACCTAGATGACAAATTAATCGGGCGTTACAGTTGTTATAGTCATACAGCTAGGTCGGAACAAATTGTCATCGCACGTAATTTATCAAAAGGTTGGCATACATTTAAAGCAGTACATCGTGGTGCTGATCCAAACGTAAAAGAATATAAAACTGCACCAACCATGTATGTCGGAACTGAAAAATCTACTACGCTAAACTTAACTGCTGTATTAAAAGGCAACGATGTTTATTATACAAGCGCTGAATATAAGTCACCTAACTATAATACTTTTGGTCATATGGCCGCACCAACAGTTTATGATGATAATGCTTTGGATAAAGAAGATTTACTTGAAACAATGAAATCAAGTTTGCAAGATGAACCAGTAGTCGAAGTTTCAACAAATTATATCGGGCTTGATGAAGTAAAAGAAAACAGTGAAATACGTTTTATCCATAAACCTATTAACTTTAATTTGATATTAAAAGTAGTGAAACTTATCGAACCACACCCTTACGTCAATAAGGCAGTTGAGGTTGAATTTAGTAACGCGCGTGATGACATCATTAAAATTCAACAACGCATAAACAATGAAATTAAAAGAATGAAAAATGCTAAAGGTGGACAAACATCTGATGGTTCAGCACTACTGATTCCAGAAAGTTATTCAGATGTCGTGGGGGTGACGTTCTTAAATGAGTGAGATCAATCATAGATATCTTATGGATAAAGAGGGAGATATGTATTTCCCGGTAACCCATAAAGATGCAATTATCGGTTTAGAAAGCGATCAACAGTTGAAATCTCCTTTACAAAACAAAACAATCGTTACGTTTGGTGATAGTATTACTGACTTGGGGAATTACCCAGAAATAATTGAAGAAAACACAGGTGCTAACATTATTAAAGCTGGTTTTTCAGGGTGTCGAATGTCAGAACACACAGGCAATTCACTATTAAATAATATGAGTATGCAAAAACTTTCAGAATTTATAAAAGCTAATGATTTTTCACAGTTGATTGCTGCGGCACAACAGTATTATGAAAATGGTGGTCGTGACCATCGAGGAACAGCAGAAAGACTAAGCAACACAAACTGGAATAACGTGGACATCATAACCATTTTATTCGGTACGAATGACTTTACCAATCAAGCCTCGCTTGGCAGTAATTCTGATATGACAGGTACAACATTTAAAGGTGCTATCAACAAGACGATAAAAAATATAAACGAAACTTTGCCACACGTTAGAATAATATTTATTACACCTATTTTTATGTCAAGGATGTATTCAACAGAAGGTGAAAATAGCGATGATTACCCTAATAAAGATGGTATATATTTTAAAGAATTTGTAAATGCAATTAAAGATTTATCAGAAAAGAATCACGTTCCCTCAATAAACTTGAACGCTTTGTCAGGTATAAATAAATATAATTCAGGTGCGTTTTTATCAGATGGTAAACATTTAAACAGTGAAGGCAGTTCACGATTGGCAAGAGTTATTGGTAATCAAGTAGGGCTACTTTATTAATAGAAAAGGAGTGACGTTATGTTAAGGCTACAAAAGAATAGAAGTACAAAAATTGGTCAAGCTTATCGTAGAGAAGATATAGATAATGATACAAAAATTGAACTTACAGTAAACAGAATACTTGATATGCAAGACTTCCATAAGAATCGAGAGGAAATCGCTCACGATAGCAAACAAGTAAAATATAAAAATACAACTGTGGAAGATATGCTCGTGTATCAAATGGAACGTATAAGAGGTTTAGTACAAGGAATTGACACTACGGGTTCAAGAGAAGTAACAGATAGTCGTGTAGCAAGTGACGGTACACAACATGGCCTTTTATCTGAACGATTATTACACGATTTTAATGAAACAAAACAAGATATCAAAAGAGTAGAAAATCAACTTGTCGAGATAAATTTAGATGAGTATAACCCAGATAAAACTGGAAAAACAGACGCATCAAGACAGGTTCAAGATGCTTTAAATAGAATTAAAGACGCTGGTGGGGGTATTCTATATATTCCTTCTGGCGTTTATTTGTGTACAGGTAGAATGTATATTTACTCCAACACAACTGTGAAAATGGAAGACAATACAATTTTGTTGAGAGGACATAAACAAGGTTTCTTTGATAATGGTGATCCATTAGACGAACGTGTTTTATATGAAGGTGAACATAATATTAAAGTTATTGGTGGCGTGTTAGATAATAACATCGAACAAATGGATAAATACCCAACAACACATGTAAATATGTTTAACCTAAGACATGGTGACAATATAACAATTGATGGCGTTAGATTTAAAAACTCAATCTCACATCACTGTATCGACATTAACGGTACTAAAAACTTGTTAATTCAAAATTGTGTGTTTGAAGGTTTTATTAACCCATTAAATGAAGTAGATAAAGAGGCAATACAGATTGGTGCATATAATGTTGGAGGAATTAATGGTGGCGTGTTTGACGGAACTATTACTAAAGATATCGTTATCAAGAATAATAGATTTAGCCCTTCTGCATTGGCACCTGGTTTTGATGTATGTATTGGAAACCATTCAGCTAAACATAATATATGGCAAAACAACTTTGAAATTTCTAATAATGACTTTAGAAATTGTCATACTGGTGTTCGTTCATTTAAATTTAAAAACGTTAGAATTATAGACAATGTATTCCAAGAAATGGTTTACCCTGTTCGTATTTCAGCAGTAGGTGGAGAATATCAAAGTGCAAATGACCAAAATGGTGTACCTAGTGGTAAATCACAAGGTGCATTAGAACATGTTATACGTGGTAATTACTTCCGTAACTTTAATGTCGCCGTTGCTTCGTTTGGTAGATATTATCGTGGTAGTTTTGGTTATAACGAACATATTACAATCACAGATAATTACTTTATCGGTGAAGATTGGAACAAAGCGTTACCAATAAGTATCGAATTAACAAAAGACTTACACATTGCAAATAACATCATCACTGATTGCTTTAGAGGTATTCAGGTTATGTCTGCACATTATATGTATGTTAAAAATAACCATATGACAAATATGAAAACAGAAGGTATGTATATTAAAACTTCTAAATATCCTGGCGAATCAAACGAATCAACGCATATTCATGTAATGGGTAACACATTAGATTCATCAGGTAAGAATGGTATTTTCTTACAAAATGCAAATGTATTTTCAATTAAAGACAATGACGTGTCTAACACCAACGAGGATCAAATTTCAGATGGTTCTAAACGTGGTGGCGTTAAAGCATTTGAATGTGATAACGGTATTATCTCTGGGAACATGGTATACGGTAAGCACCAAGTGTTTGTAGCAAATGCCGATGTTGTTAAAAATGTAACAGTATTTAATAACGCTGGAGAAGGCGAAGTCACTGTTACAAACGCAACTAATAGTGTCGTTGGCTATAACCAAGTTGATGCAAATGGTAATGTTGTGCCATTTGAAACTAAAAAGGGGGCTAACTAATGAGTGAATATAATTTAGTGCCAAATAAAAAAGCAAATATTACATTAGATACAAACGCTTTCTTACAGTCACGTTCAAATTTGAATGTGACTTTTTCTTCGGCAGATCGTGATTCAGCCATTTTTGAATTTACAGTTACACAAGATAAAAAAGTATTATTACTTGGTGAAGCTAATATTAAATCAAGTATCGTATTTATCCATTCAAAAGGTTTAAAAGTACGTGTACCACTTGAAATAACGGATGGTATGAACGGTAAGATTTCGGTTAAAGTGCCAGATGATGTATTAAAATTACCAGGTAAAGTAACATCTCAAGTGTATGTGACACGAAAAACACCTGGTGAGACACATGCTATTGTTGCTGAACGTATATTTAATTTTACTATCCAAGAATCACTGGCATGGGAGTTTGATGGAGAAACAAAATTAAACTATATTATCGAGTTTGATGAGTTGGAAGAACAATTAACGCAACGTGTAGTTGCCATAGAACAAGCAATGGAGAATTTAGAGGATTATGTTCAACTTGTAAAAGATGCTAGTGATAAAGGTGTATCTGATATCAATATTGCTAAAACAAATAGTTTACAAGAATTGAATGATTTAGCAACTGCCAAATTAAGTGAAATATCAGACAAGGGCGAGGCGTATGAAAATATATTCAATACCATTAAATCTGATATTGAGAGTGATAAGCAAGAAGTAGTTGAAACATATGATGCTTTTATACAAAACCATCAAGATATTGTGACAGATTTTCAAACTATCGTATCTGATTATGAGGATAAAGTTAACACTAAGTTAGACAGTGCAGTAGCACAACTCAATCAGAATATTGCAGACGGCAAACTTGTTAACCAATCAGATATTGCAGACATGGAAACAAAAACAAACGCTACGACTAAACGAAGTGAAGTATTAAATAACGCAAATTTATATACAGATAATAAGTTTAATCAAAGGTTAAAAAGTTTATGGAATGGTAGTGCTAGTGCTGTTGATAGTATATTAACTTTAAATGAAAGTTTTAAAAATTACACTTATATTGTTATTCATTTCACTTTTGCTGGAGGTAAATTTTATAAATTATTCTACACTTCACCAGGTGCGTTCTTTGAAACTAGAGAATTCAATATTGGTAATTCAACAGCAGACACGCCAGTTCTATATGAAATCGGTATATCTGTAAATAGTAACACAGAATTAAGAATTGTTCATAATAACGCTTATAACATTGTAGAATCTAGACCAAATGTTGGTGCTAATGCAATTACTATCGAAAGAATTGTAGGTGTTAAATAATGAGAATCTTATTGAATGATGTAAACGAAATTATTGGATATGCAACTGATGGAGATTTAAAAGGTAGCATTGAAGCTGAGATACCTGATTATTTACTAGAAGATTTCCAACCACGTAAACTTGTCTATGAGAATGGTAAAGTGGGAATTAACAATGACTATTCAGAAGAAGTTATTGCACCTGTCCAGCCACCTGTTGTGAATGTACCAGGTAGTGACGAAGAACTACGCAAAATGTTTGCGAGTATGCAAGTTCAGTTAGTTCAAGCAAATATGATGGTTATGCAACTATCGCAACAGAACGCACGATTATCTCAAGAAATGGTTGTTATTAATCAAAAAATAGATGGAGGTAGTGAATAATGAAAATGTTATTCCCAAAATACGAAGATATTAAAACAATGTACGGTTGGGGTTGTTATACCAACGAACAAGTTAAATGGTTTGTGGATATGGAAGTTATTGATAAAGAAGAATACGCACTTATCACAGGCGAGAAATATCCAGAATAAATCACAAGGCACTTACTTCGGTAGGTGTCTTTTTTATATAAATAAATTACAGAGAGTGGGTGTTGTATGAACAAGTTATCTTTACCAGAAATGATTTCAAGCACATTACTGTTTGGCTTAGGTATTTTTAGTTTATGGCGTGGTTTATTCTTCGCAATCGAACAAGAAACAGTAATAAGTGACTCAGATTTTTATAGTGCTTTACATCAAGTTATGCCTATTTGGATATGGGGCATATTGATGGCTATATCAAGTTTGTTTTTGATTTATTCAAGTTGGTTGATGCCTAGACGTAATCGTCTTTTCCATTGGACGTTACTTATAGGTGGCGTTGCATGTTCGTTTATGTATTTAATCATGACCAGCGCAAGTTTGTTCAACGCTATTAATTGGCTAACACCTATGCAATTTGCGACATTAAGTGCCATTTGTGGCGTTGTAGCGTTTTTCGGGGGTGCAGAGATTTATGCCAGACGAAAATAGATATGTATTAAAAGCTGACCATATAGCTGACATTAGTAAGTTAACTGGTCGTATTAAAGATGTTGACAGCAAGCATATGGAATTACACAATGATTTAAAACTCACTATAAATACTTTGTCTATTAGTACCCAAGCGTTAACTGAAACAAGCAAGAAAACAAACCATATATTAGAATCTATTGATGAAAAAATGGACGGATATAATGATCGTATTAAAAATGTAGAATTTAATGTTGAAACGACTACTAAACGTGTAGATGATATTGAACATTCAGTATCAGAACGCAAGCGAGGCAATATACAATTATGGGTCGCAATAATCGGTACGTTGGGGACTGTTATTGTTGGTGCATTAGGCTTTGCACAAATATTTTTCTAAGGAGGATAACTAATGAAAATAAACTGGAAAGTTCGTATTAAACAAAAATCATTTTGGGTAGCCATTATATCGGCTATCCTTTTGTTTGCTCAGCAAGTGTCAGGTGCGTTTGATTACGACATTACAGTATACACAGACCAAATAACAAACATCGTGAATAGTGTGTTAGGTGTGTTGGTATTATTAGGTGTTGTACAAGATCCTACAACTAGAGGGATAAATGATTCAACGCAAGCACAACAATATAACGAACCAAAATAAGTCGGCTAACCAGTCGGCTTTTTTAATACAATAAAAGGAGTGTTATGATGAAAAAACGTGAAGGTGTTAAATGGGCAGTTAGTAATATAGGTAATAGACTTACAGATGGTCAACCATATGGCGCACAATGTGCGACTTTTATAATTGAGTTTACTAAAAAATATTGGGACGTACACCCTAAAGGTAATGCAAAAGACTTCATTAATTTTAAATGGCCGAAAGGTTTTCAGGTCATAAAAGGTAAAAATCAAATACCTCAACCTGGAGATATATTCGTGTTTGATGGAGAGTATGGTCATACAGGTATTGTTACAGAGGCAAATGGTAAATACTTTAATAGCATTGATCAGAACTGGTATAACGAGAGTTTAACAAAAGGAAGTCCTGCAGCGTTTGTAGAAGACCATGAATATACCAATTTCTTGGGTGTTATCAGACCACCTTATGAAGATGCTGAAAAAGGTGCAGTTAAGAAAACGACTAAAATTGAAACGATTAATAGAACTATTAACTACAAAATGGCTAATCGCTCAGGTAAATTAAAAGGTGTTGTTATTCACAATACAGCAGGTAGTGCTACTGCTAAACAAGATTATAATAATCTCCAAAGCGCTTCAATTGCTCGTTATGAAGCAGGAATTGCACATTACTATATTGATAGAAATACAGTGTGGCGTGCGATTGATACATTCAGTGTTGCATGGCATACAGCTAATCAAGACGGTAATAATAGTTATATTGGCTATGAAGTGAATGAGTCATTAAATGCTAGTGATAAAAATTTCTTAGCAAACGAACAAGCAACATTTAAAAAAGCAGCTGCTGATTTACTATATTATGGTTTACCTGTTAATCGTTCTACAGTTAGATTACATTGTGAATTTGTACCAACTGCATGTCCACACAGAAGTATGACAATTCATACAGGTTGGAATCCAGTTACAAAAGGTGCTGCACCATCTAATATTGTTAATCAGTTAAAAGATTATTTCATTAAAGAAATTACAAAGTATTACAACGATCCATCATTACCTGCAGGTAGTCCATCAACTGATGCAGTTGTTAAAAAAACAAAACCATCAACCGTTAAACAAAATCAAGCTAAAACAAAAACAGCTGTTTCTAAAAAAATAGGTAATGGTTGGAAGAAAAATAAATACGGCATCTTGTGGAAAAAAGAAAAAGGTACATTCACTTGTAAAGCGAAAGATGGAATCGTTACAAGATATAAAGGACCAAGTATTCATAATCCAATTGCTGGTGGATTAGAATATAATCAATCTGTTAACTACAATGAAATACAAGACTATGAAGGTTATATCTGGATTAGTTGGGAAGTATACAGTGGTGCAACTGTTTATATGCCGATTGGTAAATCAAACGGTAAAGGTCAACGAGTTGGTAATGCGTGGGGAACATTTAAGTAGTAAGTTATGATAAAATAAAATCATAGAGTAATTACTTAGTTACTCTCTCAAATTTCATAGACATCAAAAAATCCTATCTAGACTAAACTAGGTAGGATTGTTTTTACTTAAGCCAACATATATGTTAATATTTAAACAGACATATTAAACACAATATGACGGCGAGCCTACTCACAAAATTGAGTAGGTTATTATTTTGAATAGACTACTCATAATGCTATAATAATAACAGTTTAAACCTATTATCTCCGTTTTAGTTTTAAACTCATATTTGGTAATACCTTTTTGCACCTCACTTTTGTGGGGTGTTATTTATTTGATTTAATACCTAAAGTGTAGTATTACTATATATAAGCACTTATAAAGTGCTGGATTTTCATATTAAAATTTCCATTAACTTTCCCTGTCACTTTGTGTGATGGGGTTTTTATTATGTTACAATGTTTATAGGTTTGTTTCTCTTCCAAATATAAACAAATCTAATTAAGTTATCCTATGCCCTATCACAATAGTGGTAGGGTTTTATTTTTTTAAATACATTTTAGTTTTATAACAAAAAATTGTTCGATACATGTTCCGCCTTTTATTCAATTTGATTTTGATATAGTATTAAAGTTAATGATATAAAAAAGGGGATACATATGAATAATCAAGAAGAAAAAATACTAAAATTTATAGCTCTTAAAAAATTTGTATATGAATATGATTTAAATTACATTGAAGAACAATTGTACGAATTTATATTTGAAACTCGATTACCGGAGAATGTGGATATACATAGATTTAATTTGGAATGGGAAAAAGATTTTAATAAATCTACTTTGAAAGAACTCCTATTAAAATAATTAGTTGAAAATATTCTAGAGTACAACAATGAGAAGAGAATGGTCATGACTAAACGTTGTTAATGATTACATTAAAATTTAAAAAGAGTTATAGATGATTATATTGAGCGAGGGATAGAAGGATGAAGAAAGAGGTATATTTTTTAATTAATTCGCTTGATGTTAATAGAGGTGGATTAACAAAAGCTTGTATTCAACAAGCAAATCTAAGTATAGATTTAGGCTATAAAACAAATATTTTAACATTTAACTATAATGGTGAATATTCAGAGTTAATTGGTAAAGTCAGAGAAAGGTACAATGTTAGAAATGAAGTTAAAATACATAATATGTATGATTATTTTCGAAATGAGTCTAGTGTAAATAAAAAAGAATTAGAAGTAGCTAAATTTACGGGAAGAACGGGTACATTAGAAAAAGTAGTAAATAAAAATGCATATAGAATTTATGAAGATGGAATATATAGAAATTACATAACATTCAGAGATAATGGTTCAGTTAAAGGTGTCGATTATTTCGATAATTCTCGATATCGTAGAAAAAGTGAAGTATTTGCGCCTGAAGGATATTCTGGAAAAGTGTCATACATGGACTTAATAACAAATAAACCAAGACAGATGGTCTTTAAAGATAGTAAAGGTATTTCTTACTTATCAAAGTGGGTAAATCATGAAACGGGATTAGCAAATAGAATTACCTTGTTTAAGGATAATGAAATAATAAAAGTTTTAAAGAATGATAAAGAGCTAAAAACTTACTTTATAGAACAGATAATTTTAAATAGCGAAAACCCTATTTTAGTCTCTGATGCTAGAAATACAGATGAAATTATGACTAATGTAAAAAATGCAAAGGCTAAAAAAATTATTCGTTTACATAGTAATCACCTAAGCACACCTTTTGATCATAGTTCTGAGGTTGCACCTACAGTAAAATATGCTATTGATAATCTTGATAAAATAGATTATTTAGCTGTACTAACAAATCAACAAAAAGAAGATATAACAAGAAGATTTAATCATAATGAAAAAGTGGTATGTATACCTCATGGAATAGATATAACTGCAAAAACGAATATTTTTGGAAAGCCTAAGATTGGAAATGACATAGTGGTTGTATCAAGATTAGTGTCTTTAAAACAAGTAAATCATATAGTTGAAGCAATAGCTCTTATTGTTAAAGAAAAAACAGATTTAAAGGTAAAGATTTATGGTTCGGGAGATCAAGAGGAAAATATTAAAGAATTAATTAAGAAGAAAAATTTAGAAGAAAATATAAGGCTAATGGGATACACAAATAATATAAAAGACGTTTATGAGAAAGCATTATTTTCAATTGTGACATCAAAAACAGAAGGTTTTTCTCTTTCAATATTAGAGAGTATGGCAAATGGAACACCAGTTATATCTTATAATTTTAATTACGGGCCAAACGAAATAATAGAGAATAATGTAGATGGAAAAATAATTGAAAAAAATAATGTAAAAGTTTTAGCAGAAGCTATTTTAGAATTATCTAACAACCATACTCTAGTGAGTAGTATGAGTAAAAATGCTTTAAGAAATATTAAAAATAAATTTAGTAAACCTCATATTAAAAATATGTGGCACTCATTTTTAGATGAAATATAAAAAGATGTTCCTTATATAAAACCCACCGTAATTGGTGGGCTTTTTTATTCTGCAATATTTTGATTTGAATTATTGTCTTGTTGCTTTTGCTGTTGTTCCATATTATACGCTGCATTTTTATCGTCATTTTCACCTGGTGTACTTTGTTTCTTTATTAGTAGCTCATCATAACGTTTTTGTTGCTCTGTTGTTAAATAAGCTCTTTTTTGAGTGAGTAAATATTTATCGTACTCATCTTGAGTCATCTCATCAATTGGTTTAGCTTTATTATATCCTTTTTCATTTGTGTTACCTTGATTACCACCTACAGAATTGATAGCTTCATGTTGTGCAACAATCTTATAATCAAACTCTGCGCCAAGTCCGTTTGCAATGTTTGTACGAGCAGTTTCTATTGTTGTGTCATATTCTTCAAGTTCTTTACTTCCTTCAGGAATTGAATCTCTATTGTATGACATAAGTCTTAAAGCATAAGTTTTATCTAAATAGTGGTGTAAATATTCGGGCTTTTCTGCCGACTGTTCATTGTTATCCTCAGCTATCTGTTCGTTATTCAAACTAGTATTTTCTTCCACAGTTTGGTTTTGATCATTAACATTTGTTGATACATCTTTATCATTTTTTACAATTGTATTTTCATAAACCATAAACGCAGCAAAAGATAATCCTATCATCAAAATAGCTATAACTAATAAAGACGTTATAACTTTTAAGATATTCATTCTATCCATCCCCCCTTAAATTTTGAACTTTCATTAATATAATATTACTCTATCTCCACGATACAGTCCATATTCAATCTCACTTTCTCGCCATTCTCTAGTACCTCTAACTTATTACGTTCACTATCAAACTTATTAATCTCACTTTCAATCGTTTTGTAATAACCATCTTCCCAATACTTAATTGTAGCTGGTGGATCATAAAATAATTTCTGTGCTAATACATCGTTCAAATCACGTAACGCCAATTCATCAAACTGAGGTTTATCTACTTTATTTTGGTCTTCGATAAAACCGTTAATCGTTTCATATTGTTGTGGCATTGTTGCAAACGGGGCCCACTTAATCATCTTACGTCCTTCAGGGATATTATTGTTTAAATACCTTTTAGGTATCTTGCGATAATCTGTTTCATATTTGTATGGCTTGGGCATGCCAGGGTTAATGATTTTCAATTTAAACACCTCACGTATAATTAGTAGTTTTATTATACGAACAAATGTTCTGTTTTGTAAAGCGAGTTTATTAATAGTAATAAAATTTAAATTTATAGAAAACAGCATTATAATGTCGAAACTAGTTTATTAATTAAAAATTTGGGGAAGGGCAAAAAAAGGGCAATTTTTGTAGACAACAGGAAAATGTATTGAAAATTTTAATGGATAATATTTTATAAATACTGCAATGATCAATCATTTTAGACTATGACGGATTGTAGTAATTTTCTTTGATTAATCCGCAAATGATGATGTAAATAGAAAGAAACCCGTGAAATGTGAAAACTTCACGGGTTTTTCTTATGATGAGAGCAAATACTATTTCTCTTTTCTAATTTTGCTGATGTGAATATCTCTTGAAATTGCAATCAAAGGGCGAATGAGCATTTGGAAACTACCAATTACAAATAGAACAGTGTCAACAAAAGTAGTTGATTCACTAAAAAATAGAAAACTACCTGTTATAAATATCATCGCAAGAATGATATCGTTAATTTGATATAGAAATTTATAAAAAGTAACAACTTTAACATCAATATTGAATACGGTGAATTCCAATTCATTTTTATTTTTAGTGTGCATAATCCTCATCTCAAGTCGATAATATCAATAAACAGATTAAATTCAAGAGATTGATGTATGTGGGGGAATTTTGTTTTATAAGCCGCCCATTATGAACAAGTTTGACGAGAAGTGTTCACATGGCCATCGTTATGAATAAGTTTGACGAGAAGTATTCACAAGGCCTCCGTTATGAATAAGTTTAGCCAGAAGTGTTCACAAGGCGCCCGTTATGAACAAGTTTGACGAGAAGTGTTCATAAGCCCGCGTTATAAATAGAATTTTTTATTACGAAGTTTCTCAGACTTAAAATGATTATTACAAACTCTTTTTATAGTGTGTGACCTAATCGGATAACACCACTGGATGGCTTCTTCAAATGTAAAGCCGTCTCTTTTTAAATAATAGAGTTCTTTCAAATTGTACAGAATGATTTCTTCGGATTTAATTTTAGAGTGACAATACGTGCAGTAATAGTAGATTTTACTTTCTACTATATTGATAGTGTGCATTTTTCTTCAACTCGGGCATTTTATACCTGCTAAACTGAGATCGAAGTATGGTGTGATTTCTTTTTGATAATAAGTGGAGTGAATTTTCTTGTGTTGTAATAAAAAGTTTAATAGTGCGGGGTTAAAGTTTGATGAAGGAGATTGTAAAATTTCTTTGATTTGATTCAATTGATTGAAGTAGATGATATTCTGATTATGTGGCCAGTTTCCAACGGGTATAAAATGAGGATTCGTAAAAATGATATAAGACTGAATATCTGTATGTATACCATTTTGATACAGTAATTTTTCTAATTCGGATTTCATAGTTAATCCGTAACTACTTTTTAAGTAATCTTGTTCGAAATGCCACTCGTCTCT
>ERZ1023497.66-NODE-66-length-50791-cov-104.156280_pt1 | contig 50791 bp, 54 predicted proteins | sample MGYA00380543_ERZ1023497 | MGnify/ENA primary metagenome ERZ1023497 (study PRJEB33173, sample SAMEA4830384) | metagenome | study: EMG produced TPA metagenomics assembly of the PRJEB25223 data set... | reverse complement strand
AAGGCAGAGGTCTGCAAAACCTTTATCACCGGTTCAAATCCGGTTGCCGCCTTCATCAAAATGCGGGAGTAGTTCAACTTTCAGAATACGTTCCTTCCCGGAACGTGGTATAGGTGTAAGTCCTATCTTCCGCTCCATAATTTAATAATTAAGCGGGGGTATTTCAACTTTTAGAATACGTTCCTTCCCGGAACGTGGTATAGGTGTAAGTCCTATCTTCCGCTCCATAATTTAATAATTAAGCGGGAGTAGTTCAACTCTCAGAACACATTCCTTCCCGGAATGAGGTATAGGTGTAAGTCCTATCTTCCGCTCCATTTATTCTTCCTTATGGGAAGTTTTTTTTATATCTTCTTTTATCTTAGCGTGTATCCTTATTTTAAAATCCAATATTTGTAGCAATATCTATATAATATGGTAATATGAATAATCATAATAGTGTTTTGTACTATTGATTTAAATAACATACATTATTATAAATACTTTGTGGTAGGAGATTGTATATAATGATTAGAACAATGATGAATGGAAAAATTCATAGAGCGAGAGTTACAGAATCAAATTTAAACTATGTAGGTAGTATTACTATAGATAAAGATTTATTAGAAGCAGTTGATATATTACCTAATGAAAAGGTTGCTATTGTAAATAATAATAATGGGGCAAGGTTTGAAACATATGTGATTGAAGGTGAACGAGGTAGTGGTAAGATTTGTTTGAATGGTGCAGCCTCTAGATTAGTTGAAGTAGATGATGTGGTAATCATTATGACTTATGTTCAGCTGAAGGAAGAGGAGCTTTCTACACATACTCCAAAAGTTGCTGTCTTGAATGAATATAATCAAATTATACAAATGATTCATGAAGTTGAGAGTGAAGTTATAACTGATTAGCATTAATATTTTACTTTAAGCTTTTTATGGATTTAATTTTCACTTGATTTTTAGGATTTATATAAGTAATTATACTTAAAACTTTGAAGTTGAACAGTGACAAAAATTACAATTTACAATTTTATAAATTGTACCTAAACCTAGCAATTACAGCTTTATTTAATAAATCTATTGACGACAAATGTAGTTAGTAATATAATATATTTATGCCATTTAGAAGTTGTATATTATTTACAGATATAAATGATAAATAATAAATAGTCTCGAATGAGCTATTGAGCCGGCGTGGCGGAATTGGCAGACGCGCGGGACTCAAAATCCCGTTCCTTTTTGGAGTGTCGGTTCGATCCCGACCGCCGGTACTAATAAAATAACTAACTCTTTAGAAACATCATTTAATGATGTTTCTTTTTTTTTTACTTTCTTTAAGATTGATATACAAGTAATTTTACTTATTTATTTTAAAGTTAATTATATGCCGTTTTTTCATTTTATAGAAATTTATTGTGTAAATCTCTAAATTTAAAGAGCTTTTAAAATTAATATTGTAGTTTAATACAATGTGTAATATTATTAGTCTAATGTTATATTTGGAGGACGTAATTTGATGGTTAAGTATAAAAGTTCAGAATCAAATGGAAAACAATTTTTTAGTAATATCTTACAAGCTGTTGGTGCAGGAGTAGTAATTGCTTTATTGCCTAATGCATTATTAGGAGAGTTATTAAAGTTTTTTAAAGATAGTAATCAATTACTAGAATCAATATATCAACTTGTAGTATTAATTCAGTCATTTATGGCATTTATCATTGGCGTTTTGGCAGCACATCAATTTAAGTTTAATGGTGCAGGTGCTGCAATGGTTGGTGTCTCTGCTATGTTAGGTAGTGGCGCCGTGAAAATTACAGCTGGAGGATTTGTGTTAAATGGTATCGGTGATATTATAAACACTATTCTTGTCGTTATTGTTGCATGTTTTTTATATTTATTATTACGCGATAAACTAGGCTCATTAGAAATGATTATTTTACCAGTGTTAATACCTGTAATAAGTGGTGTTATTGGATTATATACGTTAAGTTACGTATCAAACGTTACTAAAGGTTTAGGGCATGTTGTTAGTTCGTTTACAGAACTTAATCCAATGTTAATGTCGATATTTATTTGTATTACTTATTCATTATTAATGGTAACGCCAATATCTGTTGTAGCTATTGCAACTGCCATAGGTTTATCAGGATTAGGAAGTGGTGCTGCAAATATGGGTATAGTTGCTGCATGTGTAACATTTTTATTTGGTTCAATTAGAGTTAATAGCGCTGGCGTGAATTTAGTTCTAATAATCGGTGCTGCAAAAATGATGATACCGGTTTATTTTAAACATTTAATTATTGCAGTTCCATTAACTATAAACGGTATAATTGGTGGCTTGATTGCTTATTTCATAGGTATACATGGCACACCAATGTCTGCAGGATTTGGATATACAGGCCTTGTAGGACCTATAAACGCATTTAATCGTATGGATGGAGATCCGACGACCAACATTATTCTACTTGTTTTTGGTTACTTTATCATACCTTTTGTATCAGCATTTTTAGTACATGAATTATGTAAAAAAATCATTGGTAAATATTCTGATGAAATTTACAGATTCGAAATTCCGAGACAATAGGTGCATCAAACGTTACAAACTAAAACAATCAATTTAAATTTTGCATATACCTATACCAAAATAAAGGAAAGTATATGTTATATCACTTTTTGAGGTGCTTAATAGGGCGGTTTAGCAAATCATTACTAAAATTTTGATTTCTAGCCGCTTTTTTTATACATATTTTTTGCATAATAATTTATTTTCATTAAAGAAAGTGCGATATAACAATAATTTTAAAATTAACTATTGAATAATATTACGGTATTGTGTATAATAATTGATATTATAGAGAGGGGATACGAAAATGAAACACATATTAAAAAGCTTTATGGCATTTATAATTATTTTTAGTGCCATAATAAGTTATATTAACCCTACAGCTCATGCACAGGCGCAAGATAATCAATGGGAAAAAATAAAAGAGCGTGGTGAGTTAAGAGTCGGTTTGTCCGCGGATTATGCACCTTATGAATTCGAACATAATGTTAATGGCAAAACCGAATACGCGGGAATAGATATTGAATTAGCAAAAAAAGTGGCAAAGGACAATGATTTAAAATTAAAAATTATAAATATGCAATTTGATAGTTTACTGGGAGCTATTAAAACTGGGAAAGTAGATTTAATTATTTCTGGTATGACACCTACACCAGAACGTAAAAAGGAAGTAGACTTTTCTGATCCTTATATGACGGTTCAACAAAAAATGATTATAAAAAAATCCGATGCTGATAACTTAAAAACTATTGATGATTTTGCTAATAAAAAAATAGGTGTTCAAAAGCAGACGCAACAGGAAAAAATTGCCCAGTCAGATATTGAAAATGCTCAAATTCAATCACTGACTAGAGTTCCAGAAGTAATCATGTCATTAAAGAGTGGCAAAGTAAGTGGTATGGTCATTGAAGGCCCAGTTGCAGAAGCCTATTTAAAACAAAATAAAGATTTAACTTTTGCTGATGGAGTAAAATTTAATGAAGGAACTAAAAGTACAGCAATTGCAGCGCCCAAAAACGCCCCTAAATTAATGGGGAAATTAAATTCTAGTATTAAAGAGGTTAAGGATAAAAACTTAATTGCAGATTATAAAGATTCAGCTGCAGAAGCAATGAAAAAAGATGATGGTAACTTCTTTAGCAAGTATGGTAACTTTTTCTTAAAAGGTATTAAAAACACTATTTTAATTTCAATTGTAGGCGTATTATTAGGAACTGTTTTTGGAGCTATTATAGCATTAATAAAACTCAGTAAGATAAAAGTACTTAGATGGATAGCTTCAGCTTATATTGAATTTCTAAGAGGTACTCCATTGTTAGTACAAGTGTTTTTAGTTTATTTTGGTACCACAGCGATGCTTGGTTTAGATATTTCAGCTTTAATTTGCGGTATGATTGCGCTTGTAATTAACTGTTCTGCATATATTGCCGAAATAATTAGAGCAGGAATTAACGCAGTAGATAAAGGACAAACGGAAGCTGCACGTAGTTTAGGGCTTACTTACGGCCAAACTATGAAAACAGTTATATTACCTCAAGCAATTAAAAAGATATTACCAGCCTTAGGTAACGAATTTGTAACTGTAATTAAAGAATCATCAATCGTTTCTGTAATAGGTGTAAGTGAAATCATGTTTAATGCCCAAGTCGTTCAAGGTGCTTCATTTGATCCATTCACACCATTGTTAGTGGCAGCAGTATTATACTTTATACTTACATTCACACTATCTAGAGTGATGTATTTCTTTGAAGGGAGAATGAAAGTTAGTGATTAATATTAAAAATTTATATAAAACTTTTGATAAAAATGAAGTTTTAAAAGGTATTGATATGACAGTGAATCAGGGAGAAGTTGTAGCTATCATTGGACCTTCAGGTAGTGGGAAAAGTACATTGTTGCGTTGTATGAATTTATTAGAAACACCTACAAGTGGTGAGGTTATATTTAAAGACCATAGCTTAACAAGTAAAAATACAGAGTTAGAAAAATTACGTCAACAAATGGGGATGGTATTTCAAAACTTCAACTTATTCCCACATAAAAAAGTAATAGATAATATCATTTTAGCTCCAAGTTTATTAAAAAAAGACAAGCAAAATAATTTAAAGGATCAAGCTCAGGAACTACTAGATAAAGTGGGATTAAGTGATAAAGCTGATGCATATCCTTCACAATTGTCAGGTGGTCAAAAACAGAGAGTTGCTATTGCTAGAGCATTAGCGATGAATCCAGAAGTTTTACTTTTTGACGAACCTACTTCAGCGTTAGACCCAGAAGTTGTTGGCGATGTTTTGAAAGTTATGAAAGATCTTGCAAAAGAGGGTATGACAATGGTTGTTGTAACTCATGAAATGAATTTTGCTAGAGATGTCAGTGATAAAGTAGTATTTATGGCAGATGGTGTTATCGTTGAATCAGGTACTCCGGAAGAAATATTTGAGTATCAACAACATGAAAGAACTAAAAACTTCTTAAGTAGAGTATTATAAATTTTTGTTAAAGCCAGGTAGATTAAGTAATTATGACAATACAATTACTTATTTGCTTGGTTTTTATTTTTGATGATAAAAATTGAATTTGCGCATACTCTTAATACGAAATAATGTGTTAAACTGTAGGATGTATGTTTTTAATGTGGGGTGTAAGAAAAAATGGATTTAAATCAATTAAAACAAGATGTAATTGACTATGCACATACGATAGGTATTGATAGTATCGGTTTTACCACTGCTGATCCATTTGATGAAATGAAGCAAAAGTTAGTTGACTATCATGCTAAAGGTTATGCATCAGGTTTTGAAGAATCAGATATAGCGTTGAGGACTGAACCGAAATTAACATTACCAACAGCAAGGTCCATTATAGCGATTGCAGTAGGTTATCCCAATAAATTAAAGGGAGCACCTAAAAGTACTAGAGGAGATAGAAGAGGTATGTTTGCGCGTGCTTCATGGGGACAAGATTATCACTCAATTATGAGAAAACGCTTGGATAAACTAGCCGACTACTTGAGAGATAGAGTAGATGGTGTTGAAATCCAGTCAATGGTAGATACAGGAGCATTGTCAGATAGAGCTGTGGCAGAGCGTGCTGGGTTAGGCTATGTTGGTAGAAATGGCTTTGTAATCAACCCTGAGCTAGGGACTTGGACATATTTAGGAGAAATGCTTGTAAGTGTGCCTTTTCCACCAGATGACCCATTACTGGATAGTTGTGGAGATTGTACCATTTGTGTTGACCGTTGTCCGACTGGTGCACTTGTTGGAGATGGTCAGTTAAATAGTCAAAAATGTATTAGCTTTTTAACTCAAACAAAAGGATATTTAGCAGATGAATATCGTTATAAAATAGGTAATAGGCTATACGGATGTGATACTTGTCAGCAAGTGTGTCCAAGAAATAAAGGTATTAACACCCAGCATGAAGATATTGTCTTAGAACCTGAAATTTTAAAACCAAGATTAGTACCATTACTAAAAATGAGTAATAAGGAATTTAAAAATACGTATGGTCATTTAGCAGGTGCTTGGAGAGGCAAAAAGCCAATCCAGCGTAATGCGATAGTAGCGTTAGCACATTTTAAAGAAATGAGTGCTATTCCTGACTTACAAGATGTAGCATTAAACGATCCTCGTCCAATGATTAGAGGTACTGCGTATTGGGCAATTGGACAAATACAGGGCGAAGATGCTAGAAGTTTTATTGAACAACAATACCAAAATGAACTAGAAGAAGTTCAACAAGAAATGTTAAAAGGATTAGAAACGAGGAGAGAACAATAGCATGACAAACCATATCGTATTATTTCAACCGCAAATACCAGGTAACACCGGTAGTATTGCAAGAACTTGTGCAGGAACATATACTAATTTACATTTAATTAAACCATTAGGATTTAGTACAGATGATAAAATGTTAAAACGTGCAGGATTAGATTATTGGGAAACTGTAAACATCATGTATCATGAAAGTATAGAAGATTTTTTTGAAGCCACTGAAGGAACATATTATTTGTTAACAAAATTTGGCGAAAAAACATATTCAGATTTTGATTTTACAAATACTGAACATGACCACTTTTTCATATTTGGTCGAGAAACAACAGGCTTACCCGACTGGGTAAAAGAGAAATATGCAGATACTGCACTTCGTATACCGATGAATGATAATATTAGATCTCTCAACCTTTCAAACACTGCTTCTTTACTAATTTATGAAGCTTTGAGACAACAGAATTTTCCTGAGTTGCATTAATACTTACCTAAATGAATGAAAATATACTAAAAGCTTTGTATAATGATAATAAGTCTTATAATGGCTATTTGGACGAATCATCATTTAGTTTAATAAAGTACTGGTTTATAGAAACATTATGTAGGGTATTAATAAAAATAATGCTAGAACCGTCTTAATAGAAAAAGAGGAGTGTAATTACTATGGCAATGAACTTTAAAGTTTTAGAAAACGAAAAAGTTGTAGCTGAATATGCTGCAGATATTTTAAGAAAACAATTTAACAATAATCCAACAACTATCGCAGGTGTACATCTTGCTAGTGACAATGCTCCTGTATTGGATGAATTAAAGAAAAATGTAGATAAAAACGCAGTAGATTTCAGTCAGATAAATATATTAGATTATGATGATAAGAAATCTTATTTTGAAGCGCTAGGAGTACCAGAAGGTCAAATATATAATGTATCATTTAGTGAAGATACTGAGTCATTTATTAAAGATAAGATTAAAACTAAAGAAAACAAAGGCAAATTAGTGACACAAGTACTTTCTATTGATACAAAAGGTAATTTAGACGTAAGTATCAAACAAGGCCTTTTCTCTGCACGTGAAGTAATTTTAATCATTACTGGTAGTGAGAAAAAAGAAGTTGTTCATAAACTTTATGAAGAAAATGGTAAAACAAGTTTTGAACCTTCAGATTTAAAAGCTCACCGCATGGTTAATGTAATTTTAGATGAAGCGGCTGCCGAAGGTTTACCTGAAGATGTTAGACATTATTTCACAGCACGTTTTGCATAATCAAATGTGAGGTGATTCAAATGACAAAAAATAAGAATTCATATGAACAACCAAACAAATCGTTAGTGTCGGAGAATGAAATGGTCGATGATTTCGATGATGTTGTTGAATTAGGTAAAGAGATGGAACAAATTTCAGAAGAAAATGATGAAGATAAATTAGATAAATCACATGATGCTGAAGTACGTTCTGATCTTAATGATTAATATATAGCTACCCGAGACATAATTAGTGTTTCGGGTTTTTGTATGTCACATCTTATTTTACAATTAAAAAGTGTATTACATGTTTTAGCTAATAATAGTAATCGTACGATAATATGTGTATTTATAGATGAAGAAATAAAATGCAGATGGTAAGTTCTATATTGTTGTTGACTTATTGTAAATTAGATTATAGTGCGAGTTACAAAAAGCAATGCCATGTTAAAAGTTAATATGGTATGATTAAATCATTATTGATTTAAGGAGATTTATATATGTTAAGTAAGCAATGGAAATATATCATGATAGTTGCAGTAATTGTTAACTTAGTATCAATTAAAGGCTTCCCAATGGCAATTGGTGCTATCTATTTACCAGTATTATTTAAAATTATTAAATTACAGATCAATCTGTCACGTGGTCTTGTAGATCAGGTTAATGCTTCAACATTTGTGAAAGGTAATCAAACAGGTATTATTATTAGCGTTTTATGTTGTATGATTGTAACTGTTTTATTGTTTAAACCGTTAGGAGAGTTTTATAGTAATTTAGATGGCTTTTTAGGTTTTCTAATAACGATAAGTCCAGTAACGATGGTAATCGGTGCAATACTGTTAATTTTAACTGGTATTGGTATTATTCAAGCTGCTAAAGAACAGTTTAAAAACGTAAATATTACAAAATAACTACAATAACTCATCATTTTTAAGTAGAAAATCTCGGATATATTCGAGGTTTTCTTTTTATATAAGAAGAAACAGTTTATTGAAGAGATAGAAGAAAGTGTCGATAAAAATTATGTTTTTGAGAAAAATGAATTTATTATGAAAACGCTATATAATACGATTGCCCGTTTAAAATGATTAATGCTATACTTAACACGAACTAAGATTAATGAAGGGGAGATTTATAAATGTCAGTTAGAATTGAACATGATACATTCGGTGAAATAGAAGTACCATCAGACAAATACTGGGGTGCACAAACAGAAAGAAGTAAACGTAACTTCCCTGTTGGTAAAGAACGTATGCCAATTGAAGTCGTTTATGGATTTGCTCAATTAAAAAGAGGTGCCGCTTTAGCTAATCATGAATTAGGAAAATTATCGGATGCTAAGAAAGATGCAATTGTTTATGCATGTGACCGTGTATTAAATAAAGAATTAGATGATCATTTTCCTTTAGTAGTTTGGCAAACAGGTAGTGGTACGCAAAGTAATATGAATGTTAATGAAGTTGTCAGCTTTGTGGCAAACACTTATTTAAAAGAGCAAGGTAGCGATGAGTCTATTCATCCTAATGATGATGTCAATAAATCACAAAGTTCTAATGATACGTTCCCTACAGCAATGCACGTTGCATTATATAACGAAGTAGAAACGAAACTAGAGCCTGCTTTAAAAGCTTTAAGAGACACATTTAAACAAAAAGAAGAACAATATAACGATATTATTAAAATAGGGCGTACACATTTACAAGATGCTACCCCAATCCGTTTAGGACAAGAAATTAGTGGTTGGCGTTATATGTTAGATAAATGTGAAACATTATTAGCTGAATCAAAAGCACATATTTTAAATCTAGCAATAGGTGGAACTGCTGTTGGTACAGGTATTAATGCTCACCCTGAATTTGGTGATAAAGTTGCTAAATTCATCGCAGAAAATACAGGTTATCCATTTGTATCTTCTGAAAATAAATTCCATGCATTAACTGCACATGATGAGGTAGTACAATTACATGGTTCTTTAAAAGCACTTGCGACAGACTTAATGAAAATTGCTAACGATGTTAGATGGTTAGCATCAGGCCCACGTGCAGGATTAGCAGAAATCTCAATACCTGAAAATGAACCAGGTTCATCCATTATGCCAGGTAAAGTTAACCCTACACAATGTGAAATGTTAACAATGGTTGCTGTCCAAGTTATGGGGAATGATACAGCAGTAGGAATAGGTAGTTCACAAGGTAACTTTGAATTAAATGTATATAAACCTGTTATCTTACTAAATACACTACAATCTATTTATTTATTAGCAGATGGTATGAATACATTTAATAGTAATTGTGCTATTGGAATAGAACCCATTCCTGAAAACATCGATAATTACTTAAATCAATCGCTTATGTTAGTTACTGCTTTAAACCCACACATCGGTTATGAGAAAGCAGCAAGTATTGCTAAAAAAGCGCACAAAGAAGGTTTAACTTTAAAAGAATCTGCAATTCAATCAGGCTATGTAACAGAAGAACAGTTTGAGCAATGGATTAAACCAGAAGATATGGTTGAACCGAAGTAAATATACCGTAAAAAAAGCAATTGTTGTTATCAATTAAATAATGTCTTGTAATACATCACAAGGTATATGCTTTAAAAATAAACACACTGTCATTTTAACTGGCAGTGTGTTTATTTTTATGATATTAAGAATTTTGAATTAATATATATAACCTATAAGAAAAATTGGTGGTGAAATAATGGTTATAACTTGGAAGTATTGATATAACTTTTAGCAAATAGTATAACTACGTTAATTAATTAGATTTCATCATCTAGACTGACAGAAATTTGTGTTTGTGTCAGTGGATGGATGAATTCAATTTTGTAACTATTTAATTGAAGTTGTCTCAATGTAGAGTTTCCGTATAATGGGTCACCTATAACTGGATGTCCAATTTCAGCTAAATGAACACGAATTTGGTGAGTACGGCCTGTATCTAACTTCAATTCTAATTCACAGACATCTTCTTTTACCATTTTTGAGTCAAGAATATGCGTGATTGCTGATTGACCTGTGGGTGATACCCTACGTTTGTTAGAATGGAATTTATCTTTACCAATCGGCATATCAATTGTTTGGGGTTTGATTGGTAATAAACTATGAACATTAGCTTTATAGATACGATCAATTTCATTTTCTTCTAACATACGATCTAATATTTTCTTCATCAATGGATTTTTCGCTACGATTAATAAACCAACCGTTTCTTGGTCTAGGCGGTGAATTGGTTCAACATAGTCACTTTTAACTGTATAAATAACATGATTCATTAATGTATTGCTTTCTTTTAAATCATTTGGATGTGTTTTAACACCTTTTGGCTTCATGACTATAGCGATATCATCATCTTCATAGTAAACTTGTGCAAAACGATAACTAGGTAAATAGTTACTTACTTCATCTGGAGTAGGAATAAAGACTTTATCACCTGTGTTAACTCTTGTCATTAATGAAGCGGTTGCGTCGTTAATTGTAATTGCTTTAGACATGTTTAAATTATGCAAATCTTTTTTAGGTAAATGCAATTGCTGGAAAATTTCTCTTAACGTTAAATTATTGTATTTAATAGGGATTTCAAATTTCATAGTATCCTCCTTGATAATCAACTATTATCATACCACAAACATAGATTTAAAAATATTAGATAAATACTTTCAGTAGATTAAAAATTACATTTGTAATTACAACATACATTTAAACAATAAATCAGGATTTTTAAATTATTACCTGAGAAGGTATAATAAATATAAAGTTGTAAAGAAATGGACTGGTTAAATGGAAAAACCAACGAGACTTGCATTGTTAAAAGAAATTGCTGAATTTTTAAATGAAGAGACAGAAACATATAATATGATTCAAGGTGCATTGGAATATTTAATCGAAGGTACTGCATTTACTACCGGTTGGATATTTTTTATAGATGATGCAGGACAACATGAATTAGTTGCGCATTATGACTTACCTGGTGCATTATCAAAGCAAAATTGTAAATATATGTGTGAAGGTACCTGCTGGTGTGTGCAAGCATATCAAAATAAAAAACTGACAAAAGCATCAAATATTATAAATTGTTCGCGTATTAACCTTGCAAATCGAGCATTTCAAGAGGAAACTGAAGGCATTACACATCATGCCACGGTGCCGCTGCGTTCAGGAGCTGAATTGTTTGGTCTTTTAAATGTAGCAACGCCATACAAGACAAGTTATAGTGAAGAAGATTTAGAATTATTAGAGTCTGTTGCTTTTCAGATAGGGTCTGCAATAAAACGCATCATATTGACGGATCAAGAGAAAGAAGCAGCACGTATAAGTGAAAGGAATCGGCTTGCACGTGATTTACATGATTCAGTAAATCAATTGCTTTTTTCTGTAAAATTAACCGCGCATGCTGCACAAGGCATTTCTAATGAAGAAGTATCACGTAAAGCCTTTAATATAATTGAAGAAACGAGTCAACAAGCAGTAAATGAAATGCGTGCATTAATTTGGCAACTAAAACCGGTTGGGTTAGAACGAGGTTTAGTTAAGGCTATTCAAAATTATAGCGACGTATTACAATTAAATTTAACAGTTAGTGTAGAAGGTTTAATTAGTTTACCAAGTATTATTGAAGAAAATATCTATAGAATTATCCAGGAAGGTATGAATAATACTAAAAAGCATGCTCAAGATACAGAAATTACATTAAAATTAGCGCAAAATCAAAACTATTTTTATGTAGAAATTAAAGATTACGGTATAGGTTTTAATATGCGACAATCAAACTATAATAATTCTCATGGCATTAATAATATGAAACAACGAGCAAAAGCGATTGATGCCTATATAGAGATAACATCTGAAGAAAATAAAGGAACTCAAATTTATATAAAAGTGCCGTTATAATATGATGGAAGGAAGATTAAAATGAATCGAATCATGCTTGTTGATGATCATCACATTGTAAGGCAAGGATTAGAATTTTTATTGTCTACAGTAGATGATTTAGAAGTCATTGGAGGATTTTCAGATGGTAAATCATTTTTAGCATCCTTAACAACTAATAATTTACCAGATATTGTATTACTAGACTTAGTCATGCCAGAAATGAATGGTATTGAAATTACAAAGGTATTAAAAGATAATTACCCACAAATAAAAATATTGGTCTTAACGAGTTATGTTGATGATGAACACGTGATATCTGCCATTGATCAAGGGGCTGATGGGTATGAAATGAAAGATGTTGAACCAGAGCAATTAATTAAAACAATAAAAAAAGTGTTGGATGGAGAAAAAATAATTCATCCACAGGCCCAAAGTGTTATAGAAGCTGTTAGTAAAAAACCCCATTTTACGAATAAATTATCTAAACGCGAAGCAGAGGTTTTAGCCGAAATGGCTAAAGGTAAGACTAATAAAGAAATTGCAGAAACATTGTTTGTATCAGAGAAAACGATTAAAACCCACGTAAGTCACATATTTAATAAATTGCAAGTAACGGATCGTACACAAGCAGCTATTTATGCGATGCAGAACAACTTAATATAAAATTTGAATTTTATTTAAATATATACTACAAGGTAGTAATTTTCTCGGTATTTTGAAAAATTACTTTAAAATATATAAAAATACTATATAATAAAGTTAATACTCAAAAGGGGGATGTTGCTATGAAAACAAAAAATCTTTCATTAAAGATTGTCATAGCATTAATACTAGGTATTGCAATTGGTTCTATTTTTAATATTTTTGCGGGATCGGCTTTTGTTGAGAACGTTGATAAATACCTATTTAATGTTATTGGACAAATTTTCTTGAATTTAATCTTTATGCTTGTAGTACCTGTAGTATTTGTATCCATTGTTTTAGGTGTAGTCGGTGTAGGGGATCCGAAATTATTGGGAGGAATTGGTTTAAAAACAATTTCTTTCTTTCTAACTACGACAGCAATTGCGATTATTATCGGTCTTACGTTGGCGTTGGTATTACAGCCAGGTGCAGGTAAATCAGAGCTTTTAAATAGTGATGATGTATCGAGTTATCAGCAAACACTGAACAAAGAAAATAGTGCCCAAGATTCGGCAGCAAAACAAACATTTGATCAAACACTTATTAATTTATTTCCTAAAAACCCATTGCAAGCAATGACAGAAGAAAATATGTTACAAATCATTACATTTGCGATATTTATTGGCGTCGGTATTATTATGGTAGGTTCCAAAGCACAGATGGTACATAAATTTTTAGAACAAACCAATGAAGTGTTAATGTATATCGTTACTATGATAATGAGCGTATTTGCTCCAATTGGGACATTTGGATTAGTAGCACATGCATTTACAGGAGCAGGATTTGGGGCAATCCAACAACTAGGGATGTACTTCTTTATTGTATTGTTAGCCCTGGCAATCCATTTCTTTGTAGTTTATGGTATTGCTGTTAAGGTTATGGGTAGAACAAGTCCATTAAAATTCTACAAGGACTTTATTCCTGCGATTACATTAGGCTTTAGTGCTTCAAGCTCAACTGCCACTTTACCTGTTTCTTTAGAATGTACGAAAAAAATGGGAGTTAAACGTGAAATTGCTTCATTTGTACAACCTTTAGGAGCAACTATTAACATGGATGGCACAGCAATCATGCAAGGTGTTGCTACTATATTTATTGCACAAATTTCAGGTGTTACGCTATCTTTTGCCCAAATTATAACGGTAGTCGTAATCGCCGTAGTAGCTTCAATTGGTACAGCTGGTGTTCCTGGTGTAGGTTTAATTATGTTAGCCATGGTGTTAAACGCGGTAGGCTTAGATCCAGCTGCAATCGGGATAATCTTAGGTATAGATAGATTACTGGATATGACAAGAACTTCAGTGAATATAACTGGTGATGCAGCTTGTGCATTAATTATTTCTAGAGCTGAAGAAAGAAAATTAGCCGCAAAGAATGAATGAATTTAAATAGTTTAGGTAGATAAAAAAAGAGGACGGAACATTATTATAATGTTCTGTCCTCTCAGAACGTAGACAAACCTTGTGCAAAAATTAATGCGTAGGGTTTGTTTATTTTTATTTATATAGTTATTTTTCAAAATAGCAGTGGTCTTTCAGACCATTATCGGGCCTTTTACTAACCACATTGCTATTTTTTAAGATTCATAGCAGCACAACATAGCGTGGTATCCATGGGAACTTTGTCATGTCCTCTATATCTTGCCCATCGCATACCATGCTATTCTTTTGTGTTGCCAAATCTTCTCTCTATTGTTTGACTTCGCAATTTATATTGTTTTATATTCCTCCTTCTTTTTATTTTTTAATGGCTTTTTTCCTTGTGCTAACCTTTGTTCATTTATTTCATTGTCCAATTCTTCTTGAAAGTGGAGTGTATCTTTTTAACAATCTCTGTAATATACTTATTTTTATTTGCATTTGCTTTAATATGTGTTGAATCAATAAATAAAGATGAGTGATCGATTAAGTTATTTTTGATAGCTATTTCTAGTATTTTATCAAATATTTGTTCAAATAAATCCGTATCATGAAAACGACGTGTATAGTTTTTACTAAAAGTCTCAAAATGAGGTACTTTATCTAAAAAGTTATATCCTAAAAACCAACGATAAGCTACATTTGTTTCTATTTCTTTAATTGTTTGTCTCATTTATTTGATACCAAATAGCCTTTGTATAAGTAATATTTTTACTAAAATAACTGGATCTATAGAATATCTACCATTATCGAGACAATATTTGTCTTCAACAAGTTCATATACAAATTATTAAATTCACATGTAGATAGTACTACTAAAGTAGGTATTCAAGTTGATACAGATATGGATGGAATATCAAGTGCTGCAATTACTTATAAATTTTTGATTCAGCAATTAAATATTACTGAAGACAATGTAGTATTGATACCTTCAAAAGGTAAAATGGACAGTATCATTGTTAATAGGGTTATGGAACATGGAATTAAAAAAGGTGATTTATTGATTGTTCCATATGCAGGATCATCCGATTTTGAACAACACAAAGAATTGTTTGATTTAGGCATTAATACATTAGTTATAGACCATCATTTAGCACCAATTGAAGAAACTCCAGCAATAATTATCAACAACTAATTATCTCCTGAATTTATGAGTAAGGAACTTACTGATTCAGCTAGGGTATATCTCTTTTGTGTTGGATACTGTGAATACTTTAATAGAAACTTGACTGTAAATCTAGAGGACTTATCATCTATAGGATTGGTCGCTGATAGAGCTAATTTTGCTAACGATGTAGGGATTTATTATTAAATGCGTGAAGGTTTAAAGAAACAAAATATAAAAAGTAAAATGTTGAAAATAATTATTGACAAGAACAATAACCTTGAGCAAGGTAGTGAACTCAATGCTAAAGATATATTTAACATACTGGAAGCGGAATTAATAAATGTTAACTTTGAAGATGTTGAATACGAAGTTGATTTTCAATGGACAAATGTATTAAATCCAACAGTTATTCATAATTTAGGATTAAGCAAAGATATTTGGTGTAATGGTATTGATAAACCCTTAATTCATTTCAAGGATATCGTGGTTAGAAAAGAAAATTTAAAATTAATTGGTAAGTACTGTAATACATTAAAATTAGATATACAAGGTATAGATTGTGTTAAATTCTTTCTAAAAGAAGAACAAAAACATGAATTAGCAACAGCTCCAGACTTAATGTATTTAGATTTAATATGTACCGCATCTGTTAACACATATAGAGGAATGAACACTCCTCAGTTAATGATTGAGGACTATAATATTAAAGATTCAAAAGATGCAAAAGATGCAAAAGATCATGTGCAGAATAACTTGAGTTTAGATGATTTACCATTTTAATTTTCAAAAAGAGATTAAACAACTTTATAGGAGTTATTTAATCTCTTTTTATGATTTAATTATTTTTAAGTAATTAAAATGATTGAATGATTAAGTAAATACTTACAACAAAGGTTAAAATGTGATATCCCAAAATTCCTATATCAAAATTTTTGTAACTATTATTTAATATCTCTTTTAATTTTGGTAATAATAAACCAAACAAACTTAGAAATATCATTATTATGAATAATACATATTTATTTAACATGTAAGAAATATCACCAGAATTTGTGGTTTGAGCTATCATATTATTTGGTAAGAAAGGTAGCATAATCAGCCACATTAAAATATGAGCTAATATAATTGGTAAATAGTAAATATGTTTTTTTAAAATTGATTACACTCCCTTTAATTCTAGTTTGAATTTTTAATTAAATCACTTACTTGTTCTTCTTGAGTAACGCCATCTTTTGTATCTGCTGCTAACACAGCCGCAGCCACTACAACAACTGCTACAGCTAATCCAACTTCCATTGCACCTGCTACGTCTTGTACAGTAGCATAGGTTTTATAAAGCGTTTTATTTTTGTGGAATCCATATTCATTTCCTCTAGAAGACATTTGATTTTTACTGATTTTTTTCTCTTGTTCTTTAGCTAAATCAGTTTTATTAACAATAGATTTTCCATCTTTCAGGATTTTTTCAACCTCTATAGGATTTTCTTCATTAACAGCCTTTTGTAATTTAGGGAAATAATTTTTATCAACATCTTTCATTTGTTTTGTTAATGTGCTTGTATATTTTTTTGATTCTTTATTATTTAGTTTTTTGTAATAATCAGAAGTAAAATTATCTTTTAATTTTTCTCCAACCTTACCTTGTCCAAAATAAAAAGCTTTAAAATAATCTTCACCAGTATTTGTTTTAGTTTTAGCATCTGCAACTGATGATAAGTTACTAAAGGGAATTAAAGTCATAACAGCTACAATAACGATCGTAATTAATCTTTTAAATTTCATTTTTAAAACTCCTTTTTATAAATTTAATATGTTTTTCAATAGGAGTTAGATAAAGTATTAGAACTCCCAACATTATTAGTGAGAATGAAATTAACCCTAAAAATAGTGCAAATACTTCGTGCATACATATTCCAATAACTAATACAATTTTCCAGTATTTCTTTGACATAAAAAGTGCGCAAAATAGAATTATCTGTACTAATAACGGTATCCAAGCAGTTAGTGGAACAAGGTTAGAATTGAAAATCCAATCTGTTAGATATTGAAAAAAGCTATTAAAACCAAGATTACTATCTTTTATGTAATAATATACAGCTGTTCCATTAATCCACTCCCGATCTTTTATTTTTGCAATTACTGAGTGAAAGTAGATTATGGCAATTTGTATCCTAATTATGTAATACGTGGAGAAGGCAATTATTTTAGAATATGTTCCTTCTTGAAATTGGTTATTCCAATGCCATTTTCTTGTATCCGTTAATGTTATTGGGATGAGTAAAAAAGTTATCACTGATGCGACTTGCTCACCACCATCAGCTATAGTTAAGCCGTTTTGCATGCTAAAAGCTATGTACCAATGCAAAATACCAGTTATACGAGGTCTCCAACCAATTACTACTAATAATAATACAATGATTGCTATGAATTTTAATATACCTAATAAATAGTAGTTATTTTGACCAATCATGAAAATGCCAAAAGGGGCGCCGTTATCTGGAAAGGCAGACATTCCTGCACCTTCTCTGAATAAATATTCTGTCTTATTAAATATTAAAGTAAGTAAAGCCGACAAAGCTAAAATGGAACGAGAAATTCCATATACGTTTGTCCATGGATTTGATTCTAACCAACGTTTCATTAAATCATTTAGTTGTTTCATTTAACTTTCACCTTCAAAGACTTAATAGGTGTTAACTCATCTTTATAATATTTTGCATAACTCCATGGAACAACTTTATTTTCAGTTAATAGGTAATTACCTTTTAGTAAAGGTCTAGCTGAATCATCCTTAATATTATAATAATCAGATTTTAACATATCATTTCTAGAGCAATTTGCGCAGTTCTCCCATGCGTCCTTTGGTATTTCTTCAGTTATTTTTCCAATCTCTACGGCTTGAGAACGACCTTTTCTAATTAAACCAAACCCATTTTTAAGAGTCATGTTTGGATAGTTCACATTCTGTGCATCGTCTATACTTTCAATTTGTATCACATTTTCTCTTGGATCTTTACTGAAAAATCCCCATCCCTGTGGTAAAACAGTGCTAATTTTTATTTTAGTATCTTGTGAAAAAGACACTAAGGGAGAGGTTTTTATTAATCCAACTAAAATTGAACCAAAAACGAATGAGCTTAAAAGGAAAATGTATATCAAAAAAAAGCAATATATTTTTTCATAACTTTAATAACCTCCTTAAATTATATGTTGAAAAATTAAAAAATAGTTGTAAAATTATGTATTCGAGAAATAATTACAAAATTAAATATATCACAATCCACATTGAATGCAAAGGATGATTTAAATGTTAAAAAAATTAATTTTTACAGTTGTTTCTTGCTTACTTTTATTTTCAACTTTTGAAGTAAAAGTTACTGCAAAGGAGACAGATAATAATTTTTCGGTTTTAGGTAAGGGTATAAACTTAAAAAATGAAGAAGTTGAAATACCACTTTTCCAAGAAAATGGTATTTACTATTTATTTGATAAATTATATAACGGGAATACTGTGATACAAGTATTAGATTCTAACAATAAAGTATATAGTAACGATAAAGAAAAAATTATAAATAATAAAAAAGCGGTTACTGTTTACCAGAATATACATATAATAAATGAAGAATTTGAAAATAAGTTTAATAGAAAGGGAATAAAAAATATGGAATCTATTGACTACCAAAATATAGCCATTACAAATGAAGTTCCTAATTCACTTTGGACGGGTTCAGCAATTGCTATCAATCCAAAATTCACACCCTCATTAGATATATTAGCTCATGAGTACACTCATGGAATAATTCAAAATGAAGTAAAAAACAATAAAGTACAAGTATTTCAAAATGAAGCTGGTGCAATTGAGGAGTCTTTAGGTGACTCGTTTGCCGTATTAATTGATGGAAATTTCACTATAAATGAAGAAGCAGGTAGTGAAAATATTATTAGATCGCTTTCTAATCCACAAAAATATAAACAGCCAGCAAATTATAAAAACTATATTAAAACAGAAGAGGATAATGGTGGAGTTCATGTTAATAGTGGTATACCAAATTTTGCATTTTATAAAACCTTAAAAAAAATTGGGGATGAAAAAACTGCAAAGATTTATTATAAAACATTGGTAAATGATTTTGATGCTAATTCTAATTTCAAATCATTCTCAAAAAAATTGGAAAAAAATGCTGATGATTTATATTCAAATAAAGAAGCAAGTATAATAGCTAAAATTTGGAAAGATATAGGGGTCAATTAAAGTGATTCATATATTGAAAAAGGTTGCGTTGATTATATTAGTTATTATGTTATTAAAAACAAATATAGTTTATTCTCAAACAGAATATTCAACGATATCGGCATCAAATAATAACTATAACAGTATAAAACAGAAATTACGAAAAAAAAATATACAAATTGTTTATGAAATTCCAGAAATTCATATGCTTCAGATTAAAGCAAAATCGGATAAAATAAATGAAATCAATGAGTTAAAGTATGTGAACAATGACTCACAAATTATAAAAATCAAAGAAAAAACAAACTCAAGTTTAAGCGATAATTTAGGAATCAAAAGAATGCTGAATAGTATGTTCTCAAATGTAAGTTTATTTCAATATCAGTGGGATATGACAAATATTCATTTTAAACCTACTTTTGATCCACATACTTCTAAAACTAAAATAGCTATAGTTGACTCAGGTATAGATTTAATGAATAAAAATCTAATGTCCAACGTCGAATTAACGTCGAAAAACTTAGTTCCAAAGTATGGATTTATGGAAAAAGAAAAAAATGAAAGTGGTGAAATTACTAACATTCAAGACATATCTGGACATGGAACTTTTGTTACAAGCCAAATAACAAGTAATAAAACAATAAGAAGTATCGCACCTTATAACCCACTTTTAATATATAGAACCACAACAAATGGTAGTGGAGACCCTTTGTGGAGTATGAAAGGTATAGTTCAAGCAGTAAATGATGGTGCTAAAGTTATAAATTTAAGTGAGGGGGTTTATATAAATAATTTTGAAAAAAGTAATAATCCTATTTATTTAGGGTTTAAAAAAGCAGTACAATACGCTAAAGATAATGGTGCTATAGTAGTAATGTCTGCTGGTAACGATAATATCAAAATCAATTATAATGAAAATAGAAATATATTGGATATACCTTCAAATTTTGAAAATGTAGTTACGGTAGCTTCCAGTAATAAAAACGATAAATTATCTTCTTTTTCAAATTATGGTAATAATTATATAGATATATTAGCACCAACTGGTGAAGGAGAAGATAAGATTTTAGGTTACGGTTTAAATAATCAAATACTGGAATCCAATGGGAATTCATATGCAGCTCCTAAAGTAACAGCTACAATTGCTAAATATATAGATTATTCAAGCCATGAATCGATTTCTAAAAATCAAATGTTAAATGATATAGGAATTGAAAAGGAGAAGAATAAATACAAAAACTTAGACTACTCATATACAATAAATAAGATAGAGTAAATAGATGATTAATATTTTGTAGTTTTTTATATAAATAAAGTGTACTATATAATTTATTATAGAGGTCAGTAACATTATTACATAATTGAAATGGAGGCTTTTTTTGTTAGCTATTTCTTGTTTGTTTCTATTACTCATATTGTATAATATATTGAGTTTTATCATTGTAAAAAGAAATATAATGATATTTAAAATTTATAAACTTATAACAACATTGAAAATTATTTTTATAAAATTTAATAAAAAGCATTATTTTATTATGGGTTTTATTATTATAATATGTGTTTTTATATCAAGTCTATTTAGTTATAATATTATGATAAGTTTTGTTTTGATTTTGGGTATACATATCTTTTACGGAATATCTTATTTATCTTTATTTCCAAAAAAGAGAGAAATTAGAAAATATACACTGATAGAACATATTTACAAAACACACCAAAGTATAACCTATGGTTTCTTTTTTTATAAGTTATTATTTGTAGTGTATTTACTTTTATTTTTAATTTTTTGTAGTATGATTTTTACTTTTTTGCCTTATTATATAATTGAAACGATATTAACGGGTTCTTATAAAAATTCCGTTCTAATGTTTGGCTCTTTTATATACTTAAATGTACTTGTTTTACCTCCTGTTACAATAAAACTTTTTTTATTTACTAAGGAAAAAAGATCATTAATAATAACAATAGTAAAAAATTTATTGTTAATATTCTATGGTTTTATAATTATATATACATCAGTATTAAGTACAGATTTTACAAATCAGATAAAACTGGTATCGATATTTATATATATGGTTATAATCTTTTTAAACTCCTATTTTACTTTTGTTGAAATCGTCGATTATTATAAAGATAAAATAGAAAATGATTCTATGTAATATAAAATTAGAAAGTGAAAATGAATTATCTCTTAATAATAGAATTTTGGTTTACAGTAAATTTTCCATAGAAAACATGACTAACTGGACTAAGCAATTAATATTATTAAACTATTTATAAAAGGTATTATTTGTTGCCAATCATAGTATAATATTGTGACATTAACATGGATGGCACAGCAATCATGCAAGATGTTGCTACTATATTTATTGCACAAATTTCAGGTGTTACGCTATCTTTTGCCCAAATTATAACGGTAGTCGTAATCGCCGTAGTAGCTTCAATTGGTACAGCTGGTGTTCCTGGTGTAGGTTTAATTATGTTAGCCATGGTGTTAAACGCGGTAGGCTTAGATCCAGCTGCAATCGGGATAATCTTAGGTATAGATAGATTACTGGATATGACAAGAACTTCAGTGAATATAACTGGTGATGCAGCTTGTGCATTAATTATTTCTAGAGCTGAAGAAAGAAAATTAGCCGCAAAGAATGAATGAATTTAAATAGTTTAGGTAGATAATTTAAGAGGACGGAACATTATTATAATGTTCTGTCCTCTTTTTTTAATTAAAATCAATAGTTGTAAAAGAGAATATGTTATTGGTTAATTGTTTTTATAAATTATTCTATCAAAACAGACTATATGTTTTTAATTGTCGTTAAAAATATTTTTGTTATCTAAAGTAATACTTTAGGACTACCTAAAAAATATTGCCATAACATTACCTTTATGCAACAATTGTAAACATAGTATTAAGAAAGGGTAAAGATAATGTTAAATATATTGAGAGGCTTTAAAAAGCGATTAAAACATTTAGATATTGGTATAATTATTAGTTTTATAATTCTAAGCGTCATCGGTGTCATAATGGTATACAGTGCAAGTATGGTTCCAGCTTCTAAAGGAAGTTTAACAAATGGAACACCTATAGAAGCTAATTATTTCATGAAAAGACAACTTATCTTTTTCATTTTAAGCATTTGCATAATCTTATTTATTAGCATGTACTTTAATATTAAGATGCTAAGAAATACTAGTACTCAAAAATTTCTAATAGTTGGCACATTCGCATTATTAATCCTGACGTTACTGATTGGTAAAGATGTAAATGGTTCTAGAAACTGGATTAATCTTGGATTGTTTAGTTTACAATCATCAGAGTTTTTAAAATTAGTTGCTATTTTTTATCTTTCATTTATTTTAGATAAAAAATTAACAAACAATCGAGATTATAAGTTGAAGAATATTGTTCCACCATTAGGCATATTAGGTGTGGGATTAGTTTTAGTACTAATGCAGGGAGATCTCGGAGGTACATTATTAACAGTTGCAATTATTGTGGCTATATTAATGTATTCGGATATCAAAAATAAAATAAAAGTCCAAATTTTAACAATTACTTCAATTCCTGTAGTACTATACATCATTTATACTTTAGTTTTTGATTCGAAAAATCTATACAGAATGAAGCGAATTAAAGTAGTATTGGATCCATTTAAATATGAGAATGGTGACGGATATCAACTGACAAATGCATTAGTTTCAATAAGTAACGGTGGTGTGTTCGGTCGTGGTCTAGGTAATGGTATCTTGAAATTAGGTTATTTACCAGAACCACATACAGACTTTATATTTACTGTTATTTCAGAAGAATTAGGACTTATAGGTGTATTACTTATACTACTCATGTATGGTTTTATCATTTTAAAAGGATTTATTTACGCAAACAAAACGCGTAACCACTTTTATAAATTAATTTGCGTAGGTGTAGTGAGCTATTTATTTATGCAAGTATTTGTAAATATAGGCGGTGTATCTGGCTTGATACCATTAACTGGTGTAACACTCCCATTGTTAAGCTATGGTGGGTCATCCATATTAAGTATCAGCATAGCATTGGGCATTTTATTGGCAGTTATCCGAGAAATTAAAAAAGAGACAAAAGTATATGAATAATACATGAAAAAATCAATTGAATAACAAGTGGAAAGGAAAAAGTAATTTGAAATTATCGAAAAGAGGCAAAATTGTAGCGATTATTTTACTGTTAATACTTATAATAATCGGATTTTTTGCATATAAGTTATTTCATTTGAATCAAGCAATACATGATTCAGACAGAACAGATGAAGAAACGAAAGCAACACAAGAAAAAATAAAAAACAATAAACCAATTTCTATCGCAATATTTGGGGTGGATTCAGATGTGAAACGCGCTGAGGAAAACATGGGACAACGTACAGATACACTATTAATTGCATCAATAAATCCCGAAAAGAATAAAACAAAACTCATTTCTATACCTCGTGATATGAATAGTAATATCCCTGATGTCGCTGGTAATCAAAAGATTGCACATGCTTATGCATATGGTGGTCCAAAGACAGCAATGGCCACACTTAGACAAAATTTAGATGTACCGGTAGATGCTTATGTTACCTTAGACATGGATGGTTTCAAAAAGATGATTGATATTTTTGATGGTGTGACTGTAACAAGTAATGCTACATTTAGTTATAATGGTTCTAGTTTTAAAGAGGGACAAAAAGTAAAATTAGATGGTGATAAAGCGCTAAATTATGTGCGTAGTCGTAAAGAAGAAGGTGCAGGTGGTGACGAAGGTCGTACTGAAAGACAACGTCAAGTAATTGATGCACTATCTAAAAAAGCAAATGGATCTTCCAATTTATTTAAGTTAAACAAAATACTTAAAGTTAGTGAAGAAAATGTTAAAACTGACCTGAATGTTGGAGATTTAAAATCTTTATATTCAAATTATAAAGATGCTACAGAATCTATTGATAAAGAATCTATTGATGGAGAAAATTTAATAGAATCTGATGGAGTTTGGTATTTTGAACCAAATGAAGAAGATAAAAATGTTAAAATAAATGTATATAAGAATAATTTAAAATAGAATATAGGGTTTAAATGTTAAGAGGTGTAAAGCAATGACAATTATTATATTGCTTATAATAGGGCTCGTTTCCTCTATTATAGGTTCTTTGATCGGTGTTGGCGGGGGTATTATTATTGTACCAACCCTCGTTTTTATAGGTGCAAATTTTGATTTATTAAGTGGTATTACAACGCAAACTGCAATTGGTATTTCATCTGTAACACTGGTTTTTACAGGTTTATTTTCAATAATTGCTTACCGAGGTAAAGGTAAAGATACAATTGATTTTAGAAATGGTATTTTATTTTCTATTGGTATTATTCCGGGATCATTATTAGGTGCTTACCTAAGTCAATTTCTGAATGATATATACTTTAATATTATATTTGGTATATTTTTATTTTTAATTTCAATTTTACTTTTTGTAAAAGACTACTTGGCATCTAAAAAGGACAGTACTACAGAAAAAAATGTAAATTTAACAGTAGGAATTATTTTTGCATTTTTTGTAGGTATCAGTGCTGGGTTGTTTGGAATTGGTGGTGGTGTGCTAATGACACCGTTAATGATTATTGTCTTTAACTTTACGCCACATGTAGCTGTAGCAACAAGTATGATTATTATTTTCACTTCAAGTTTAGCCAGTTCAGTAGGTCATATGATTCAAGGACATGTTATTTGGGGTTATGGATTGATATTAATCATTGCCAGTTATGTAGGAACAAAATGTGGTGTAAAAATTAATAGATCGATTAATTCTGCAAAGTTATCAAATTTACTTAAATTCGTTTTGATTTGTTTAAGTATTTATTTGATTATCAAAGGATTTATTGAATTATAAATTTAAAAATATGAGCAAAGCATGTGGTTAATTGATTAACCATTGTCGCTTGCTTATGACACAGTTGTCTAGAATTGAAAAAGTATTTTAAGCGCTTTTTGAATTCTAGACAGCTTTTAACAAATTTAATAAAAAAGATAGGTAAGTGTATTTTTAATATAATAGAAAACTTGCAATCATCTTTACAGAAAACAAGGCTAAGACATGTTAATATTTTAGCCTTGTTTTTTTAATAGTAAACATTAGTAAAATAATTAATTCATATTGTCTTTTTGCGCTAAATTTTCAAACTATTGAATTTCATTATAAAGTTCTATAAATTGCTTGCCTTTTTTACGATTTATAGAATTAAAAATCCATGGTTCACCGTCTAAGTCCATAATAACTATCTTATAACCGGTTAATGTTAGACCCATTTTTATGTTTTTAATGTCTGAAAATAGTAATTCATCTTTAAAATTTGGTAGTTTTGCACCATTACTAGTTTTAAAATATATGCGATCGCTGAGCAAAATTAAATCTCCAAAAATTGATTGTGAAAGTGAATATTTCAATGTAGCTTGAATAGCACATACTGGATTATTAATATTTATATTCATAACTTATTCCTCCAAGGTTTAATTACTGCGTTAAAATAATGAGAGTTTGACATAAGATCTAACCATTTATTTAATATTACCACTAATGTTGCGTGCTATAAAATATTTACAGAACTAATAACCCACTTTATTTCATCATGAATGATATAAGGTGGGTTTAGTATATATAAATTTGATGAAAGAGATCTTACATAAAATCGGCAAAATGGTCTCTATAACGCATGTGCAATATAGAACTAACAATAAATAAAATAACTACTAGTACAAGGTTATACAGCGTTAAGTGCCAGTGTTCAATAAAATACCATTCATGGTGAAGAACAGAGGCTCTATAGCCCTCTGCTAGGAAAAAGATTGGATTTAATTTCATCACTGTCATTACAATTTCATTTTTAGGCGTATACAAAATAGAAGAGACAAAAAATATGATTTTCATCAACGATTGAACTATCATCTGCGTATCACGGATAAGTACACCTAATGTTGAAGTTAGTAGTGAAATAACTATAGTAAGTATAAGGGCATAGGGCACATAAATTAATAATTGTAATGAGTATATGGAAGGGTAATAACCTCCAAAGAAACATAATATTAATACAATCATAAGTAAACCAAGATGACCATAAAATCTACTAAAAACAATGTAACTTGGTATGATAGATAATGGAAACTTCATTTTAGCTACTTGATTATACTTTGAAGAGATTGATTTCGTACCTTCCAATACACCTTGGTTAACGAAAAACCACATGCTAATTCCGACAATTAACCAATAAATAAATGGAATACCATCATGTGTTGTATTATTTCGTAGGCCTAAACCAAAGACAAACCAGTAAACTGCAATTTGCATGGCTGGGTTTATAATCTCCCAAGCGACCCCTAAATAATTATTGTGATTTGAAATACGTAGTTGAAAATCTGCTAGTCTTTTAATTAAATATAAATTTTTCAATTGCTCTTTTAAAACAAAACATATTGCATTCATTTGAATATATCACTCTTTCATGCTGACTTTTAAAAATTGATAAATAGTATTATACATTATTTGTAAAAATATAAACAAATATAAATAGAATACTAATAATATTTAACTTTAAAGTGTGTCTATAAAAAGCTTGGGTTCATTATCATTAAATACTTTACTTTATTTAAGTTAAAACGAACCTCACTAATTAACATAGCGGGAGGTTCGTTAAAAGACCATATAGAATGGTTATATTTTCAAGGGGATGTTACCTTTAAAATCTACTAATTGATAAGCTAATTTAACATCGTTATCTGTAGGTGGTTGAACATCGTTTAAAGGATAGCTCAAGTTCATTGCTTCCCATTTGTGAACACCAAGTTGATGATAGGGTAATAGTTCAAATCTCTCCACATTATCTAATGTATTTATAAATGCGCCTAATTGTATTAAATCTTCCTTGGTATCAGTATATCCGGGAACTAGCACGTGCCTTATCCACACAGGCTGTTTAAGATCTGATAACTTTTTAGCAATTTTTAATATTTGTGTGTTAGGTTTTTCAGTTAATGCTATATGTTTTTCGTTATCAATATGCTTAATATCTAATAGTATTAAGTCTGTATATTTTAATAATTCATCGAAGTGACGTTGAAACGCAACTGTGTCATTTGCACAACCTGCAGAAGTATCGATGCAGGTGTGAATTCCGTTTTCCTTTAATGCTTTAAACAAAGCTGTGATAAAGGGCATTTGTAGTAATGGTTCACCACCACTTATAGTTACGCCACCTCCAGATGCTTCGAAATAAGGTGTGAAAGAAGTGATTTCATCAATCATTTCATCAACTGTTACTTCCCTAGAAAATGAATTAACTTTCCATGTATCTGGATTATGACAATATAAACATCTTAATAAACAGCCTTGCATAAAAAGTATATATCTAATACCTGGACCGTCGACAGTGCCCATACTTTCGACAGAGTGCAAGTGTCCTTTAAGCATTTTGCTCCCACCTTTATTTACATTCTTTCATGGAACGTACGAGAAATAACATCTAATTGTTGTTCTCGTGTTAATTTAATGAAATTAACAGCATAGCCAGAAACACGTATAGTTAGTTGTGGATATGCTTCAGGATGATCCATTGCATCTAACAATGTGTCTCGATTAAAGACGTTTATATTTAGATGATGTCCGTGTTGCATAGCGTATCCATCAAGCATACTTGTCAGATTTCTATTTTGTTCTTCTGGTAATTTTCCTAATGATTTAGGAACGATACTAAATGTATTTGAAATACCGTCTTTGCAACAATCATAAGGGATTTTTGCAACAGAACTTAGCGATGATAATGCGCCTTTTTGATCTCGTCCATGCATTGGATTAGCGCCTGGGGCAAATGGTTCACCAGCTTTTCGTCCATCAGGTGTATTACCGGTCTTTTTACCATAAACGACATTTGAAGTGATTGTAAGTACACTCATCGTATGCTCAGAATTACGATATGTTTTATGACTTCTTAATTTAGTCATAAAGCGTTCTACTAAATCTACGGCAATATCATCTACACGAGGATCATTGTTGCCATATTTAGGAAAATCTCCATTTATTTCAAAATCAATTACTAAACCATTTTCATCACGGATTGGTGTAACTTGAGCATATTTAATTGCTGACAATGAATCCGCAGCAACTGATAATCCTGCAATACCTGTTGCCATTGTACGTATAATATTAGTATCATGTAACGCCATCTCGATACGCTCGTAACTGTATTTATCATGCATATAATGAATAACATTTAAAGAATTGATGTAAACGCCTGCTAACCAATCCATCATCTTATCAAATTTTTCAAACACTTCATCGTAATTTAATACTTGTGAATTGATAGCTTCATATGAAGGTCCGACTTGCATACCAGATTTTTCATCTTTTCCACCATTAATTGCGTATAATAAAGTTTTAGCTAAGTTTGCACGAGCACCAAAGAATTGCATTTGTTTACCAATTTTCATTGCAGATACACAACATGCAATACCATAGTCATCACCGTATGATTCACGCATTAAATCATCATTTTCATACTGTATTGAACTTGTTTTTATACTCATTTTTGCACAGTAGTTTTTAAAGTGGGATGGCAATTGTACCGACCAAAGTACAGTTAAATTTGGTTCTGGTGCAGGTCCTAAGTTGTCTAATGAGTGCAAGAAACGGAATGAGTTTTTAGTTACAAGTGGTTTACCATTAATTCCTATACCACCAATTGATTCAGTAACCCAAGTAGGGTCTCCAGAGAATAATTCATTATAATCTGGTGTACGTGCGAATTTCACAATACGTAATTTCATAATAAAATGGTCAATTATTTCTTGAACTTCACATTCTGTTATCGTGCCATTTTTTAAATCTCGTTCAGCATAAATATCTAAGAATGTAGACGTGCGTCCTAAACTCATAGCAGCACCATTTTGTTCTTTAATAGCAGCTAAATATGCTAAATAAAGCCATTGTACAGCTTCTTTAAAAGTAGTAGCAGGGCGACCAAGGTCAAAACCGTATGTTTTACCTAATATTTTCAATTCTTTAAGTGAGCGATATTGTTCTGATAATTCTTCGCGCAAGCGTATAACATCTTCTGACATTTCAGTAGACATAGTGTTAAAGTCATGCATTTTTTCTGCTATCAAAAAGTCAACGCCATACAGTGCAACACGGCGATAGTCACCAATGATTCTCCCACGACCATAAGCGTCAGGAAGACCTGTTATAATACCAGCTTTTCTACAATTAAGCATTTCCTTAGAGTAGGCATCAAACACGCCTTGATTATGTGTTTTACGATAATCTGTAAATATTTTTTCAGTTTCTGAATCTAACTCATAACCATATGCTTCGCAGGCAGCTTTAGCCATACGAATACCTCCAAATGGTTGCATAGATCGTTTAAATGGTTTCTCAGTTTGGACACCGACAATAGTTTCTAAATCTTGGTCTAAATAACCAGCTTCATGTGAAGTGATTGTAGAAGGCACTTTAGTATCCATATCCCACATGCCACCACGTTCACGTTCTTCTTTGGATAAAGCCATTACTTGATCCCACAGCTTGGTTGTTGCCTCAGTCGGTCCTTCTAAAAATTGATCATCACCTTCATATAGTGAGTAGTTTAGTTGGATAAACTCACGAACATCAACATGGCGATTCCAACGTCCACTTTTGAATCCTTGCCAAGCAATTTCGTGTAATTTTTCTTTTTCTAACATTTTTTCTCCTCCATTCATTTTGTTAATAATTTCACAAACATTGTAACATTATCCTTGTTAATGTTTTCACAATATTTGTGAAAGTTTTTAATACAAACTGTGAACGATTTGAGAAACTGTAAGAAGTTATATGACAGTTTTATAATATTGTGTATCTGTTATACAACAGATGAGGACTGCGGTATTATTAATGAGTAAAGGAAAGGCATGGATGAAGGTGAGTATAAAAGTGAATATAAAAAATAAGAAACACAAAAATAGCCACTTTTATATTTAGTGATTAGTGAATAAAAGTGGCTTAATAAATCGTAGATATATAATAGAAGGTTTTAGAAATTAAATTGTGCATAAATTTATATTAATCATTATGATAACAGTAATTAGTACACTTTATATACACAATATTAATTAAAAACAATTGTTTTATTGCCATCATTTACGATGACTTTATGTTGAACATGATATTCAACTGCTTGAGCTAAAACAGAAGATTCAACATGACGCCCAATTTTACGTAAATCTTGTACGTTATAACGATGATTAATACGTGTGACATCTTGGTCTATAATTGGTCCTTCATCTAAATCAGAAGTTACGTAATGACTTGTTGCACCGACTAATTTAACGCCGCGTTCCCAAGCTTGTTTGTATGGGTTCGCTCCAATGAATGAAGGTAAGAAAGAATGGTGGATATTAATAATTTGATTTGGATAATGACTTACAAAATTATCTGTAAGTATTTGCATATACTTAGCTAAAACGATTAATTCTACTTCATGTTTTGCGCAAATATCTAATATGTTTTGTTCAACAACTGCTTTATCATTATTACTTGGTACATAGTAAAAAGGGATATTAAAAGATTCAGCAAAATGTCTATTGTTTTCATGATTACTGACAACACAAGTGATTTCAGCAGGAATTTCTTTACGTTGAACTCTTAATAATACTTCATTAAAAGCATGGTCTTCTTTTGATACAAATAATGCGATTTTTGTTTTATCACTTGTATCAAAAATATCAAAATTAATATCATTTTGACTTAAAGTGTTTTCTAGAGCTTCTTTCAATTGTGTTACTTTTTCAAACTCAAATCTTAAAAATAATTTCCCTTCGGTATCTTGTGCATAATCGTACTCAGTAAAGTGATCAAGATGTAAAATATTAGAGCCGTGTTCTGCAATAATATTTGTAATTAATGACGTTATACCGACTTTGTCATTGCATGTTGCGAGTAATATGTATTTATCTTCCATTTAAGCACCTCAATATTTAAAAAGTACTTAAAATTATAGGGAATATTCTGAACAATGTAAATAAATAAAATGTTTTTCAACAAAAATAGAACAATTTATACTTTTAACTATACTATTATAGTAGAAATAGGCTATAATAATAAATAGTGTTTTTATCTTTTAAGTGTAATACGTAATGCTGGATGATGACACTTTTCACGAAAATAATACGCTTACAAACAAAGTGATTTTTGTTTGTAACTTAATTATAAGATATAAGATTGATTATTTTGATAATTGCGCCAATGATAAAAAACGATGAAAATTTGATTTCACTCTTTTATTTTCTTAAAAATTGTATTAAGATGTAATTTGTGTTTCAAGAAGCGTGTATTATTGCAATTTCTTGTGTCCGGATAAAATATTCTTTAGATGAAAGGTAGATTAAAGTAATGGATAGACAGAGTTTCACAGATTTAATTCAAACAAAATTTAAAATGGTACGTATTGAAGCAAGTTATACGCAAGATACGATGGCCCAAACTATTGGTCTTTCAAAAAAGACTTTAGTACAAATAGAAAAAGAAAGAGTACTACCTAACTGGACAACATGTGTCTCAATTTGTGCATTATTTAGAGATTCAGATGTTTTAAATAGTACATTTGGTTGTGATCCTCTAGAAATGGTACAAACTATTTCTCGTAATCACTGTGCATACCCTAACCATTCAACAACAAGTGACATCTATTGGAACACTGTTGATAGCCGTAATGGTTTTATCTTACAAAGTAATAAAGTAAGTGATATTTATCGCGTACTTAACCAAGAAACACAACCAATATTTGGTACTTCTAAATTAAGAGAAGCAGAAACATATTTTGGTAGAATTTCTAAAGAAGAGTTAATGCACGTATAATATTAATTCAATTTGTGATAGAAGAATCATTATTTATATAATTTGGTGACATAGGACTTTAAATTGTATATGAATGATTTAGTCACTATACACTACTTGACCTAAACAAAAGATTTAGGTCTTTTTTTATTTTCAATTGTTTTTTAAAATGAATAAGTGTATTCTTCTACACAATTAAACTATATGTATTGTACAATGTTTAAGAATGAATTTTTAATAGTAGTACATTACCAAGTAAAATAAAAAGGAGAAACTTTTATGCATGCATTTTTAATAATTATATTTATGATGATAATTGGTGCATTAATTGGTGGAGTAACGAACGTTATTGCGGTAAAAATGTTGTTTCATCCATTCAAAACATATTATATTTTTAACAAACGCGTGCCATTCACGCCAGGTTTAATACCAAAACGAAGAGCAGAAATTGCTGATAAAATTGGGCAAGTTATTGAAGAACATTTACTTACTGAAAGTATGATTCAGTCCAAATTAAATGCAACAGCGACGAGGACTGCAATCGAAGAAGTCGTCCAAAAACAAATTGAGAAATTAAAGGAAGATCGTACATCTTTTGATTATTTAGCGAAAAAAGTGGATATAGATATTGCACAATTGGCAAATGAGAAAATAGAAAGGGTCATGTCAGAAAAATTAGAACTGTTTTATTATGATCATAGTAATACTCCAATTGCACAATTAATTCCCGAAGATATTGAAAAAAGTTTAGATAGTAAGGTTGAAGCAGTACCAGAACTACTATTTGATAGAGCGCGTGTCTATTTAAAATCTGAAAAAGGTGCATCAGACATCGCATCAATGTTAGACACATTCTTCAATGAAAAAGGGAAAATTGTCGGGTTATTACAAATGTTTATGACGAAAGAAAGTATTGCTGATCGTATCCAACATGAATTAATCAGATTGACTAATCATCCTAAAGCGAAAGTAATCGCGAATCAAATTATCGAAAATGAGTACACAACCTTTAAATCTAAACAGTTAAGTGAAGTACTAAATGAACAACAATTTCAATCTTTTAAAACATCAGTAACTGATTTAGCAATAGGTTATATGGATATTAATAATATGGCAACGAAACCACTAAATAACCTGATGCCAAACTTTATAGGATTTTTAGAAAATAAAGTGTCACAAAAGCTAACGAATGTGATTATTGAAAATACATCAAAACATATCTCACCAATTATGAAGAAAGTGAATTTACGTCAAATGGTTGAACAACAGATTAATACGTTTGATTTAGCGTATATTGAAAAACTCATTATAGATATAGCGAATAAAGAGTTAAAATTAATTATGTTATTAGGTTTCTTATTAGGAGGTATTATTGGTTTATTACAAGGAGTAATTGCAATTTTTGTATAACATAATAAATTATGTTATTGTATTATCGATGTGGTTTTCACACATATACAAAAAAGGAGTGAAGCATAGTGGCAGTAAATTTATACGATCATGCAAATCAATTAGAACAAGCATTAAGAGAAAGTGATGAATATCAAGCTATTCAAAATGCTTATGCAAAAGTTAAAGAAAATCAAGAATCAAAAGATTTATTTGATGAATTCCGTGAAACACAATTAAGTTTCCAACAAAAACAAATGCAAGGTGAAGAAATCGGTGAAGAAGAGCTACAAAAAGCACAAGAACAAGCTCAAAAAATCGAAAATGATTCTAACATTTCTGAATTAATGGCTGCTGAACAAAACATGAGCCAAGTATTCCAAGAAATTAACCAAATCATTGTTAAACCTTTAGATGAAATTTACGCTGACTAATTTTTGTTAGTGTAACGTGTGAAGACTATAATACAACCAAATATTGTGTTGTAGTTTAAATGGAGTGCACAGAAAACTAATTATTTTATAACTAAGATTTCGTCATCCATCATGGTAGTAGAGACTATAATTGAAACAGCTAAATTTAAGCGTAATTCCAATTAGTTAGTAACTACCAATACAATATTTGAGGCTGAGGCATATATTTATGTGTCAGCCTCATTTTTTTGTGAGTCTTTTTAAAGATTTTGTGTTAATTAGAAAACGCTCGAAATGGTCGGGCGCTAAGTCATTTAATAATAATTTGTAATGCTATCCTCTTGAATGGAGCATTTTTTGTTTTATCGACTGTCTAATAGGCAATGTGGTAAAATATACTAATACAAGGTATTTGTATGCATAAATTTTAGTATTGATTGAAACGTGTAATCTGTTACTGAAATATCCAATATGCATCAGCTTAAATAAACCTTTCAATAAAGGAGAAAGATACTGTATGGTGAAATTTATTCATTGTGCTGATTTACATTTAGATAGTCCTTTTAAGTCAAGAGATTATCTCAGTCAGCCTATTTTCGAAGATATTCAACAAAGTGCTTATGAAAGTTTTAAAAAAATAGTGGACTTAGCATTAACTGAAGAAATCGATTTTATGATTATTTCAGGTGATTTATTTGATCAACAAAATCGCACATTACGTGCAGAAGTGTTTTTAAAGGAACAATTCGAACGTTTAGAAAGAGAACAGATTTTTATCTATTTATGTCACGGTAATCATGATCCTTTATCATCGAATATTGGTACTGTGTGGCCAGATAATGTATCAGTTTTCTCTGAAAATGTTGAAACATATCAAACAATAACTAAAAACGGTGAAGAAATTTATCTTCATGGTTTTAGCTACCAAAATGATGCGAGTTACGAGAATAAGCTTGATGCATATCCAACTAGTCAAGGCTATAAAGGTATTCATATAGGCATTTTGCATGGCACATATAGTAAAACTAATACAAATGACCGCTACACAGAGTTTAGATTAGAAGACTTGAATAATAAATTGTATCATTATTGGGCATTAGGACATATACACGAACGTCAACAATTGAGTGATATGCCACAGATACATTATCCAGGCAATATCCAAGGAAGACACTTTAAAGAACTCGGCGAAAAAGGTTGTTTACTCGTTGAAGGTGACAACTTAAACCTCGATGCTAAATTTGTGCCAACACAATTTATACGATTTGACAAAGCTGTTTTAGAAACAAAACAAACCTCTAAGCAAGGTCTTTTTGATGATATACAAGCATTTAAAACGCAAGTTAGAAAAAATGGTAAAGCGATCTATCAGCTCAAAGTAATAGTAGATTCGGATCAATGGATACCGGAACAAGATATTTTACAAATCCATGAAATGATCAGTGATTACGAGGCCAATGAACATAACTTTGTATTTATTGAAGATTTAACAATCAAGCATAAGTATGATGATCAAAATACATTAGTTAAAGAGTTTTCTCCTGAGTTAATCGAGGACAATACCGTATATGATCAAGCGATGAATGACTTATATTTAAATCCTAAAGCATCTAAGTATTTAGAAAACTATAGCGATTTTGATAGACGAGAACTTATTGAACATGCTGAAGAACTCTTGAAGTCAGATATGAGGGGAGAATAAAATGAAAATTAAATCATTAGAGATTTACGGATATGGTAAATTTATACAAAGAAAGATTGAATTTGATGAATCATTCACTGAAATTTATGGAGAAAATGAATCAGGTAAATCAACTATCCAAGCATTTATTCATTCCATACTTTTCGGCTTCCCAACAAAGAAAGAAAATGAACCACGTTTAGAGCCTCGACTAGGAAACCAATACGGCGGAAAATTAACATTAATTCAAGATGATGGGTCGTTAGTTGAGGTTGAACGTATTAAAGGCAGCGCGACAGGTGACGTGAAAGTATACTTACCTAACGGAACAATTAAAGATGAAACTTGGTTGAATAAAGAACTGAATTTTATTTCTAAGCGTACATATCAAGGTATTTTTTCTTTTGATGTACTTGGGCTTCAAGATATTCATAAAAAAATGGATGAAACTCAATTACAAAATTATCTGTTACAGGCAGGTGCATTAGGTTCAACTGAATTTACAAGTATGCGCGAAATATTAAGTAATAAAAAAGAAATGTTATATAAGAAAAATGGTCGTAATCCTATCATAAATCAACAATTAGAACAGCTAAAAGAACTTGAAGGACAAATTCGAGAAGAAGAAGCAAAGTTAACTTCATATAAAAGGTTAGTTGATGATAAAGATAAAGCTGAACGTAGGTTAAGTAATTTAAAGCAAAATTTAACCCAATTATCTAAAATGCATGAGCAAAAACAAAAAGAGATTGCATTACATGAACAGACTCAAGAATGGAAACAACTAGAAACCCAATTAAATATTGAACCAATAGTGTTTCCAGAACAAGGTATTGATCGTTATGAATCTGCAAAAATACAAACACAAAATTTAAAACGTGATATTGGTTTACGTGAAGAACGCTTAGCACATTTAAAAGCAGAAAATGAAAAAGTAAATGTGCCAAAACAAAGTGATATAGACACGTTTAATCATTTACATCAACAAGAAAATGAAATTAAACAAAAAGAATATGAACTAAAAGCTGTAGAAAAAGAAATTCAAGACAAAACGCGTGAAAAATCAGGGCTAAGTTCAAATATTGGTTGGCAAGATGTTCATCATCAAGTAGACGATTCTGAAGCAATGAAAAGTCACGTAAGTAATCAAATTAAAAACAAGCAAGAACAAACTGCTTATATACAACAACTTGAACGTAACATTGAAGAAAATAAAATTGATAAAGACACAAACAACGCAGAAATAGAATCATTAGAAGCGGACATTGTTCTAGAAGAAAATTTTGAAAAGAAAAAACAATACAATAAAAGAGTATTTGAATTACAAGAAAAAAATAATCTCTATCAAAAAATGAAAGAGGCATTTGATACTGAACAACGTGAAAATGAGAAAAAACAAAATTTATTACGTATAGGTCTAATGATATTAGCAGTAATAGGAATTGGTTTAACAATATTCTCATTTATATCAGCAAATATTATATTCGGTGTCGTATTCGCTATTTTATCTCTTGTCTTTATCGTAGGTATATTCTTTGTAAAAACAAAAGAAATTGGACATAGCGAAACATTTTCAAAAGAGATTGATGATTTGCAACATCAAGTGAATCATTTAGAAGACAATTATGACCTTGATTTTGACTTGGATGATCAATATAGAGTGCGTGAACAGTATCAAACTGCAATTAAAACAAAAGACGCAATCGATAAAAAAGCAGCTTATTTAGAAGACACATTAGAGCAAGCCAAACAACAGTATCAAACTGCGCAGAACAATATTAATGACGTTAAATCAGATTTGTTCTTATCGAACAAAATGTCTGATGAATTAATTATTGATAGCATTAATACAATGAATAAAATTAAAGAACATGATGTTCATATTACTGAACTTCATAAAAAAGCACATGAATTACAACAACAATTAGATGAATTTTATGCCCATGCGCAAGAAATTACCAAAAATCAATTTTCATATTTTAACGAATTGTCATTGTTCCACGATATAAGACAGTGGTTAAAAGAAGAAACAAGTAATTTAGATAAGTGGAATAGAAACAATGAACAAATTAAGTTGATTGAAAGTGAAGTTTCACAACTTCATAATAGACTGAATGAAAATAGTAATGTAATTTCACAATTATTTAATTTTGTTAATGTTAATGATGAAGAGTCTTATTATCAACATCATGTTCAACATCAAAATTACCATCAACAGATGGCACGTTTTAATGATTTATCAAAATATCTAGAAAATCAAAATTACAATTATGATTCTAGTTCTAGATTGAGTGAGAAAACTGCTGCACAATTAACTGATGAAGATGAAGTACTCGCACGTCAAGTGGATGATTATAATGATCAATATTTAGAACTACAGTCACAGGTAAGTGATTTAAATGCTAAAATTACAGATATGGAGACTGATAAAACTTTAGCTGATTTAAGACATAGATTCCATATACTTAAGAACAAAGTAAATGACGAAGCTAAAGATTGGGCTAGTCTTAGTTATCTACAAGCTTTAGTTGAAGGGCATATTAAGCAAATTAAAGATAAACGTTTGCCACAAGTGATAAACGAAGCAACAAATATCTTTTCGCATTTAACAAATGGTCATTATGTGCAAGTCACATATGCTAATGACGATTTAATGGTAAAACAAGCAAATGGACAGATGTATGAGCCTGTAGAGTTAAGTCAGTCTACGAAAGAAATTTTATATATTGCATTACGTTTGAGTTTAATTCAAACTTTAAAACCGTATTATCCATTCCCAATTATTATTGATGACGCTTTTGTGCATTTTGATAAATATAGAAAAGATATCATGATGAATTATTTAAGACAAATGCCAAGCAGTTATCAAATTTTGTATTTTACATGTGTGAAAGATACGAGTGTGCCTTCAAAACAAATTATAACTTTAAATAAAATCGAGGAAGGCGGTAAATAATGAGAAATGTTGAAAATTTAAATCCTGGAGATTCAGTGGATCATTTTTTCTTGATTCACAAAGCTACACAAGGTGTAACTGCTCAAGGTAAAGATTATATGACGCTTCATTTACAAGATAAAAGTGGTGATATTGAAGCGAAACTTTGGACTGTAAGTAAAGAAGATATGAAAGTATTAGAGCCTGAAAAGATTGTACACGTTACAGGCGATATTATAAATTATCGTGGCCGTAAACAAATGAAAATTAATAAAATAAAATTGGCTACACCTGAAGATAATATGAAAACACAAGATTTTGTAGATGGTGCACCTATGACACCTGATGAAATTCAAGAAGAGATTTCACATTATATGTTAGAAATTGAAAATGCGACTTTACAACGTATTACGCGTCATTTAATACGTAAACATCAAGAAGCGTTTTTTACATTTCCGGCTGCAAGTACGCACCATCACAACTTCTCAAGTGGTTTAAGTTACCACGTGTTAACAATGTTGCAAGTAGCTAAATCAATATGTGATATTTATCCATTATTGAATCGTAGCTTATTATATAGTGCCATTATTTTACATGATTTAGGTAAAGTAAGAGAGTTAAGTGGACCCGTAGCTACATCTTATACGGTTGAAGGAAACTTATTGGGGCACATTTCGATTGCAAGTGATGAAGTAGCTGAAGCTGCTAGAGAATTAAACATTGATGGTGAAGAGGTATTGTTATTACGTCATATGATTTTAGCACATCATGGTAAAATGGAATTTGGGTCACCTAAATTACCACACATGAAAGAAGCTGAAATATTGTTTTTTATTGATAATATAGATGCGAAAATGAATATGTTTGAAAAAGCATTTAAGAAAACAAACAAAGGACAATTTACGGAACGTATCTTTGGATTAGACGGCAGACAATTTTACAATCCGACATCTCTAGATTAATAGTTAAAGCTAGCATATTTTGTTGAAATAGCTTGATGAAAGAAGTTTTTAAATTAAATATTGAGAGTGGGGCTACGATTACATTTAAAAATGGGTGCGTTGTCCTACTCTCATTTTTATGTATTGCTTTTCTTTACAATATATAAAAAAAGAGGTTAGGAATTTTCCTAACCTCTTTTTTTAAATTACTATTGTCCTGTAGACATGCCAGCACCACTTTGTTGCATCATTTGTTGCTGTTGTTGTTGCTGCTGTTGTTGTTTAATTTTCTCAGGATCCAAGATGGAATCTTCGATTGCTTTTTTGATATCTCTATCTTTGTAATCTACTTTATATTCATCCAATAGTTCTTTATATGCATCTGTTAATAATTTAGGTTCTTTTTGAACTTTAGATTGAATTAATTGTGCTTTAAGTTTACCCTTTTCTTTATCAAAGTCATCTTGTTTATCTGCTTTAATGATGTGATAGCCATAATCGGTTTTGACTACGTCAGAAATGTCACCTTCTTTAAGCTTGAAGAGAGCTTTTTCAAATTTATCTTCCATTTGACCTTTGGTAACATAACCTAAGCTTCCATCTTTTTTAGCTGAGGATTTATCCATTGATTCTTTTTTAGCAATTTCGCCAAATTTATCTGGATCTTTCTCAACTTGTTTTTGGATTTTTTCTGCTTTAGCTTTAGCATCTTTATCCGATAAGCCTTCTTTATCATCTTTGTTTTCTTTAACTTTAATTAAGATGTGAGAGCCTTTTTTAGTATCTTCTTTTATTTCTTTATCTGAGATATCTACTTTGTCATTAAGCAATTCTTTTTGATAAGCTTGTAATTTTTTCTGTTCTTTGTAATCGCCTAGAGACATTTTTTGTTGTTTTAACATACTTTCAAATTGGTCTTTACCACCATATTGTTTTTGCTCTTTTTCAACTTCTTTATCAATATCTTTAGTGTTTACTTCATCTTTATATTTATCAGCCAGTAGTTTATTTAATAAAATAGAGAAAGAACTGTTAGCAATTTGTTCATCGCCCATTTTATTCATAACATCTTCTACTTTAACGTCACCAGCTTTGGAAGAAATGATGGTATCTTCTTTTGAATCTGTTGCACTGTTACCACACGCACCCAATAATAAAGCACTTGCTGTAACAGGAAGTATAACTTTTTTCAATGTTTTCATGGTTGGGAACTCCTTTTGTAAGAATAACAACGTAAATATAACATATTATGCTGTAATCACCAATTAGAAACACAATTTCTAGGACTATAGTACTAGTTTGTTTATAAAAAAGACAACAAAATCAAATTACAAAAATAAGGTTTTGTTGTCCCATTAGACAAAAATAATTTAAATTGTAAAAACGCGTTAAAAACAGCTTTTGAAATAACAAGTTATCATTGTGATAGCAATCATTTTGAAACATTAGTTTTAGTTATATATGACGTTCATGTTTTGATTCAACTTTATTTAATATATTGATACCTGTTTGATGTTCTTCAATGTAAGTTCCTTCGTTTGAAAATATAATAATCTTTAAATATAGAAAATCCATTACTGAATAGCCCATGTTTAAGGCAATAAGAAACATTAGATAATGTCCATACTGCGGGAATAAAGTGCTTAAATAAGCGCAAACAGAAGTGATTATAATAACTGGTGTCATCAAATCAAAACAAAAATAATACTTGTTTACAGGCGTGTTCACGTACGTGTTATAAAAAGGGATGTTTTTTTGTTTTAATAACTTATACTTTTTAAATGATTTATAGTACGGAAACAAAAAGAATAAATGAATTGCTTTATGAATAGGGTATAAAACTAATACGAGTAACAAGAAAATTAAAAAATATTTATCTGTTAACTTTGTATTTGAAAAGAAGTATAAAATTTCATAAGCAATGAGAAATGTAATGATTGTTGTGACTAAACTAAGAAAAGCAATCCTAGGTAAACCAAAACGCGCATTAATATCTATTTGCCGTGTACAAAGATACATTATTCAGTCATACTCCTTTATATTATAATTCGCATGCTATATACTTTCGTATTATCTATCTTAATAGAAAAAACGTCAAGATAAATTTGTTTCTAGTATTTACAGTTAAATTTAAGTCTTATATTACGGTTTTTGGTCCGGATAGTAAAGATTAAAAAAAGAACTGCAACTCACCCTTTATTGGGGTGAGTTGCAGTTCAGAAATGTTAGGAACAGACTTTAAACCAAGTCGCGATTAACTTAATTATCTTTTTCGAATGCTTTAGTAATTTCATCTCCGCGGTTTTGAAGGTTTTCTATATGAGATTGTAGTTTTTCGATATTAGGGTCTATATCTGATTTGAAATCACCAATCATTGTTTTAACTTCATCACCTATTGAACTACCAAATTCAGTACCTTCAGACTTTATTTGAGCAATATAGTTAGTGATGTCGTTTATACTTTGCTTAATTGTATTGATTTCTCTATCAAACTCAGACTCAGCGCCCACTGGTTTCTTTGCGTGTTCAATATATTCATTAGAATCTTTTTTGTCACGATTCATCAACGCTACGCCTAGGCCAGTAGCAACGCCAGCACCTAGACCTAATAATATTTGAGCTGTTTTCATAAAAATTCTCCTCATTTCTAAATAATATCTCAACGGTTAATAATATTTATATACCCCATATGTTATAAGGTAAGCATTTTTAATCGAAGTGAGCAGCTATCTCTTCTGCGATTTTTGCCTTTTGTTCATCATCGATACTTTCTGCATGTGTTTCCCATTTATAACCAAATCCATCCACATCGTTTTCGTATCTTGGTAATAAATGGAAATGAAGATGGAAAACAGATTGATCGGCAAATTCGCCATTATTTTGTATAATATTTAAACCATCAGGGTTAAAAGCTGATTTTATAGCATTTGCTACTTTTGGTAAAGCAACACCGATATGTGTCATAGTTTCACTATCAGTTTCAAAAATATTGGCAGATGCTTTCTTTGGTATTAATAATGTGTGACCTTTTGTAACTTGTGAAATGTCTAAAAATGCATATACGTATTCATCTTCATATACTTTATAACTCGGAATTTCACCATCAATAATTTTACTGAAGACTGTTTCTGACATAAAAGCTTCACTCCTTGTAAGATTGTTACTGCCTATTATAGCATTACTATATTATTCACGTCAGTTTTCGCAATAAATTTATACCTAAAGCTTAATTTTTGATACAATATCATTTGTGGAGGTGCCATATGACAGTAAAAGTAGAACATTTAACAGGCGGATATGGTAAACGACCTGTAATTAAAAATATAAATTTTGAACTCAATCAAGGAGAAATTGTTGGTCTTATTGGGTTGAACGGTGCAGGAAAGAGTACAACAATTAAACATATGTTAGGATTACTGACGCCAATGGAAGGTAGTCTAACGATTTCAGATATCAACATCAATCAAGATGTAGAAACTTATAGAAGGAAACTATCGTATATCCCTGAATCACCAGTTATATACGAAGAGTTAACATTACAAGAACATATTTATATGACGGCTATGGCTTACAACATTAGTAGTGAAGAAGCGATGGAACGAGCACGCCCATTACTTAAGACCTTTAGATTAGAAGATGAGTTAGATATCTTCCCAAGTCATTTCTCTAAAGGTATGAAACAAAAAGTAATGATCATCTGTGCGTTTATAGTAGATCCTGAACTATATATTATTGATGAACCATTTTTAGGTTTAGATCCTATAGGAATTCAATCAATGTTAGATTTAATGGTTGAGAAAAAGAATGAAAATCGAACAGTTTTAATGAGCACACACATTTTAGCAACTGCGGAAAGGTATTGCGATCGATTTTTAATCATGGATAAGGGAGAAATTGTTGCTTTTGGAAATTTGGAAGAACTTCGTAAACAGACAGGCTTAGAAGGTAAAACATTAGATGAGATTTACATCCATGTAACACAAGGTGGCAATAATACATGACACAGAATGCTAAGCAATTATTTTCTAGTAGAAAAAAGGAAATCAGTAAAGAAAAGCAATATTATAATAAATTTATTTTCAATGGCCATTTTTCAGTATTTCTTGTAATTTTATTAGGCGCATTTATATTAGGATATGGTGATTGGTTAAAGTCTATACCGCAGCATATTAATTATGCTTTGATTGCGAGTATTATTGTGGCAATGACTTCAATGTTTCCATTAAGGACTTTACTGAAAGATGCAGACAGGTTATTTTTATTACCCTTCGAAAAAAATATGGAAATATACATGACACAATCACTAGTTTATAGTTATTTTTCCCGAATAGGACTTCAGTTTTTAATTTTAATCGTACTATTTCCATTATTTTTCGTAATAAACAACCGATCATTTGAATTTTATATACTGTTTGCTGTGTTAATGCTAGTTATGCCTTATTTAGGATTATTAGTGAAATGGCAATGGTATAAGTATAAATTAGAAAGTTGGTCTCTTCATCTTCTATTGTTTATCGTTTATGCTTCGGGGTACTATGTCGCGTTAGATGCAAAACATTTATCTAGTTTAACCTCTATATTCGTATTAATTGGATTAGTTATTTTGCTTAAATACCAAAATAAAAATCAATTATTCCCTTGGGAAAGAATGATTAAATCAGAACAACAACATCATATGAATTATTATAAATTTGTGAATATGTTTACCGATGTTAAGCATTTAAAGGAAACGGCAGTACGTAGGAGTTATCTTGATCCATTGTTAATCACGCCGAAAAATAAGAAATTTAATGAAAACTATATGTATCTTTATTTGTTTATTAGAAGTTTTGCAAGAGGTAAAGATGCGTTTAACATCATATTAAGATTAGTTGTATTAGCGATGATTTTAATGTTTTGGTTAGATCAACCATTCATTATACTAATCATAGGCAGTCTTTTTATGTATATCATTTTATTACAAATGGCTCAGTTTTATACGCAGCAAGCATATGGCTTGTGGCCACAAGTTTGGCCGAGCCCAGATACTAAAGTAATAAAAGGCTATGAACAATTTCTATATAGGCTCATGTTTATTGTTGGGATATTGTTTGTAATCGTTTATGCAATCACATTACCGATGTATAGCTATTATGGCTTGTTGTTCTTTTTGGTAGGGTGGTTAACCATCAGAAATGTAGTCAAAAAGCTTAAATATCAAGAATCATTATTAAAAGATTAAAAAAGTGGTCGTTACTCAATACATCATTAAATGAAATGAGCAACGACCATTTTATTTTGATTATGATCTTTACGAAAAATTAGTTATCATCGATTGGGAAGAGATATCTTTCGAAATAACTTGAATGTTGACCGCTAGAGCCAAAGAATTGACTAAGCGCAAGTTTATCAAAATTATCTTTGAAAACAGATGAAGCTTTAAAGTCTTCATAAGCTGTTCTACTTTCAAAACCAAAGTAAATCTTATAAGTTAACCCATGCTCTGGTTTTAAGAAACGGTAGCATCTATAACCTGCAAATTGTTTGAAATCAGTAGTTAAACTTTCTAATCTTTTTTCAAGTTGATAAGCATGATCTTCTGATGTCGGTACAAAGATTACAGAATAAAAATGGTTTTCGTTTAAGTCTCCCTCAGACTCAAGGATATTATAAATTAAAGGTTGCTTTAATACTGATTTTTCATCTGTTTCTTCCAAAATTACTGAAGAGTCAGATGCAGAAAATTGTAATAAGTTATGGTCGGGATTATTTAATCTAATCTGATTTAAATAACCAAACGTCCCATAAGATGCAAAAATTTTCATAAAGATTTTCCCCCTTGCTTTGTTTATGAAAGTATAGTTGATTACTATACCTTACTATAGATATATCTAGTTTTTCAAATAGATATAAAATAAGCTTTGATAACATTATAATTGATTTCTATTATAAAACAATAGTCAAATGATTAAATCGTGAAAAGCTAACAGTTTGTCTTTTTTATGACATTTAAGCACAATGAAATACGAGTTATAATGCAGTATGGTATTATAGATAAGAATGATTACAATGTAGGAGGGTTACAAGGTGCATAATAAAAATAATACAATCCTAAATATGATTAATGGTGAAACTGTGTCGCACACGCCAGTATGGTTTATGCGACAAGCGGGGAGGTCACAACCTGAATATAGAAAATTAAAAGAAAAATATTCATTATTTGAAATTACGCACCAACCAGAATTGTGTGCATATGTCACACATTTACCTGTAGATAATTATAATACAGATGCAGCAGTACTTTATAAAGATATTATGACGCCATTACAACCGATTGGTGTAGACGTTGAAATAAAATCAGGGATTGGTCCTGTTATTCATAATCCAATAAAAAATATTCAAGATGTTGAGAAACTAGGCACCATAGATCCCAAACGAGACGTACCATATGTTTTAGATACAATTAAATTATTAACTGAAGAAAAATTAAATGTACCTTTAATAGGTTTTACTGGCGCGCCATTCACTTTAGCAAGTTATATGATTGAAGGTGGACCTTCAAAAAATTATAATTTTACAAAGGCAATGATGTATAGTGACGAAGCAACATGGTTCGCATTAATGGATCATCTTGTAGACATGTCTATTACTTATACTGCCGCTCAAGTAGAAGCGGGCGCCCAAATCATTCAAGTATTTGATTCTTGGGTGGGTGCATTAAATGTTCAAGATTATCGTTATTATATAAAACCAGCTATGAATAAATTAATCAGTGGTATAAAAGCAAAATATAATGTACCAGTTATTTTGTTTGGAGTTGGTGCGAGTCACTTAGCTGATGAATGGAATGCTTTACCAATTGATGTTTTAGGTTTAGATTGGCGTTTATCTATTAAAGAGGCAAATGCGATGAATATTAATAAAACGTTACAGGGTAATTTAGACCCATCTCTGTTATTAGCACCTTGGGACGTTATAGAAGAAAGACTAAAAGTGATTTTAGATCAAGGTATGGCGCACGGGAAACATATTTTTAATTTAGGTCATGGTGTCTTTCCAGAGGTGAAACCTGAAACTTTAAAACGAGTTACTACGTTTGTACATGAATATACACAAAGATAATAAGACATAAACTTTGGCTACCAAGATTTACAAATACTTATGTCATATACATCTAAAATTTATTATACAAGAGGATGATTTTAAAATGACAAAAACGATAGGCTTATTAGTAATGGCTTACGGTACACCATATAAAGAGAGTGATATTGAACCATATTACACTGATATTAGACATGGTAAAAAGCCGTCTGATGCAGAGTTACAAGATTTAAAAGATAGATACCAATTTATAGGAGGACTGTCTCCTTTAGCAGGTACTACAAATAGACAAGCTGAAGCTTTAAGAGACGCGCTCAATGAAGCTTATGATGATGTGCAATTTAAACTTTATATAGGCTTGAAGCACATCTCTCCATTTATAGAAGATGCAGTACAATCAATGCATGAAGATGGTATAGATGAAGCAGTTACGGTTGTATTAGCGCCACACTATTCAAGTTTTTCAGTGGGATCTTATAATACACGTGCCCAAAAAGAAGCAGATAAATTCGGTATACAATTTAAACATGTAGCTCATTATTATCAACAGCCTAAATTTATACAATACTGGACTGAAAAAATTAATGAAACATTGACAAGAATCCCTCGTGAAGAGCATGATGAAACTGTCTTAGTAGTATCGGCTCATAGCTTGCCGAAAGGATTGATTGAGAAAAATAATGATCCTTATCCGAATGAATTGCATCATACTGCACAATTATTAGAGGAACAATCAGATATCATTCATGTGGCAGAAGGATGGCAATCTGAAGGTAATACGGGTACGCCATGGTTAGGACCCGATGTTCAAGATTTGACGAAATCTTTGTATGAAACACATGGATACAAGCATTTCATATATACACCAGTAGGATTTGTTTGTGAACATTTAGAAGTATTATTTGATAACGATTATGAATGTAAAGTGGTTTGTGATGAACTAGGAGTAAATTATTATAGACCTTCAATGCCGAATACAGATCCATTGTTTATCGGTGCCATCGTTGATGAAGTTAAAAATGTTTATTAAAGGAAGCGTGAATTAATTTGGGTAAAACTATCGCAATAATTGGTGCTGGTATTACAGGATTATCTAGTGCTTATTTTATAAAAAAATTACGTCCCGATGTAGATGTAACTATATACGAATCTTCTAATAGAACTGGTGGAAAAATCCAAACATATAGAAAAGATGGTTATACTATTGAGTTAGGTCCAGAATCTTATTTAGGTCGTAAACAAATTATGACTGATATCGCTCAAGAGATTGGCTTAGAAAATGATTTGATTACCAATCAAACAGGACAGTCTTATATCTACGCAAAGAATAAATTATTTCCAATACCTGGTGGGTCTATACTAGGCGTACCAACAAATATAAGACCATTTTTAAAGACAAAGTTAATCTCCCCCAAAGGAAAAATACGTGCTGGGTTAGATTTATTTAAAAAGCCAACAGAAATGGATGAAGATATTTCTGTTGGTGCATTTTTCCGAGAACGTTTGGGTGATGAGGTACTAGAAAATCTAATTGAGCCTTTAATGGGTGGTATTTATGGTACAAACATTGATGATTTAAGTTTAATGAGTACTTTTCCGGAGTTTAAGCATAGAGAAGAACAATTTGGTAGCTTGATCAAAGGCATGAGACATGAAAAAATACAGCGCCAAAAGCAACGACAATTATACCCGGGCGCGCCTAAAGGACAATTTAAACAGTTTAAACATGGGCTTAGTTCATTTATAGAATATTTGACTGAATATGTTGTCAATCAAGGTGTTGAAATTAAATATCAAACGCCAATTAAAGATATCATAACTTCACAAAATAATTACGAAGTTATCAGCGGAGAAAATAAAGACACTTACGATAGTGTGTTAGTGACCACACCGCATCAAACATTTATGCAATGGTTTGGCAATGATCCTGCATTTGATTATTTTAAATCTATGGATTGTACAACAGTAGCAACTGTTGTATTGGCTTTTGATGAAAAGAATATTGAAAACACATATGATGGTACTGGGTTTGTCATTGCACGTACAAGTGAAACCGACATAACAGCTTGTACATGGACAAGTAAGAAATGGCCATTTACGACACCTGAAGGCAAAGTACTTATACGTGCTTATGTAGGTAAGCCTAATGATACAGTTGTAGATGATCACACAGATGAAGAATTAGTTAATATTGTTAAAAAAGATTTAAACCAGATGATGACATTTAAAGGTGCTCCAGACTTTAGTATTGTCAACAGACTACCTAAAAGCATGCCACAGTACCATGTTGGTCATATCAATAAAATTAGATCAATACAAACACATATTAAACAAAGTTATCCAAAACTACGTATTACAGGTGCATCATTCGAAGCGGTAGGTTTACCTGATTGTATTCAACAAGGTAAAAATGCGGTAGAAGAGTTATTAGCAGAATTATCATAATTAAATAACAGCAATTAACCGTGCCATCTATTTATCGAATAGTTATATAGATGATACGGTTTTTTAATTATGGATATATAATTATTTATAATTCAAATTAATCTATGAGATAATGAAACAGTTGTAACATTAGCGTATTATATAGCTAATGTGATTCAGATGAAGTGGGGGGATATTTATGACTGATATCGTAATAGTACATTCAAAATATGGAGATGCATCAAATCATTGGTATGATTGGCTAGCAAATAACCTTACGTTAGAAGGCTATAATGTAACATTATTTAATTTACCATATGAAAAAGATAGCGAAATCGAAAAATGGGTAAGTGAAATGAAACAACAAATTCAAATTAATAAATATGAAACTTATTTTGTTACGCATGGCTTTGGTACTTTAGCATCATTAAAATTTATTGAAGAAGTGGATGCAAATTATATAGAAGGTTTGTTTAGTATTTCAGGATTTATGGAAGATGCTCGAGTACCGGATGAATTAGCTCACACAGAAACATTTCAAATCGATTATGAACAAGTTAAAGACAAAGTGGAATCTTTTTATGGATTGTGCGCTAAGGATGATAAATGCGTATCATATGAAGAAACTAAAAGGTTAATGGATACATTAGGTGGAAAATGCAAAGTGACTGAATATGGTGGGCATTTTATGGAAGATGATGGATTTACAACATTTACAAGATTGCAAAGTAAAATGCAAGGTATTATGAGTCAATAAATAACAATCTTAAATCGAGTTATTTAGGTGGAAGGTCTCTATCTATCTGAATTAATATTAAGCTTTTTGATTGAGATAATGTCTAAAAACTATAAATAAATTGACGAAAGCACTAATTATTTATATAAAAAGGGAACTAAAATTAAAATAATATTATTATAAACCATTTTTACACAAATTAGTTTTTAAAATCCATTGACTAAACCATGAAATCTTTATATACTGAGTTAGTCTTATTTGATAGGTGACGTGCAAACAGCCACTATCATACTTAAATTAAAAACTTGTTAAGCCAATGTAAATTAATTTAAAAAAATGTTGACATTAAGTTAATATTTATGGTATATTTAATTGGTAGTCGTCATTAATAATATTAACGCGGGATGGAGCAGTTCGGTAGCTCGTCGGGCTCATAACCCGAAGGTC
>ERZ1023497.65-NODE-65-length-51356-cov-98.942828_pt1 | contig 51356 bp, 43 predicted proteins | sample MGYA00380543_ERZ1023497 | MGnify/ENA primary metagenome ERZ1023497 (study PRJEB33173, sample SAMEA4830384) | metagenome | study: EMG produced TPA metagenomics assembly of the PRJEB25223 data set... | reverse complement strand
CAAAAACAACAGCAAAAAAATAACCAAAAACCTAATAAAAACAAAAAGCAACAGAACAAAAAGAATAATGGTAAACAAAATAAAAAACAACAACGTGACAGTCAACCAGAAGTAAAAGAAATTCCAGCTAAAATAACTTATCAAGATGGTATTACTGTTGGTGAATTAGCAGAAAAAATAAATGTAGATTCTTCTGAAATAGTTAAAAAATTATTCTTACTTGGCATTATGGCCAACATTAATCAATCATTAGATGAAGAAACACTTGAATTAATTGTTGATGATTATGGTGTTGAAATTGAAAAAGAGATAGTTATTAATGAAGAAGATTTATCAATTTATTTTGATGATGAAGAAGACGATGAAGATGCAATTGAAAGACCGGCTGTTGTTACAATTATGGGTCATGTTGACCATGGTAAAACGACTTTATTAGATTCAATTCGTCACACGAAAGTAACTGCTGGTGAAGCTGGTGGCATAACTCAGCATATTGGTGCTTATCAAATCGAAAATGATGGCAAGAAAATCACATTTTTAGATACACCAGGTCACGCAGCCTTTACGACAATGCGTGCACGTGGTGCTCAAGTTACAGATATTACTATTTTAGTAGTTGCTGCTGATGATGGTGTAATGCCACAAACAATTGAAGCTATTAATCACGCCAAAGAAGCAAATGTTCCAACAATTGTCGCAGTAAATAAAGTTGATAAGCCGACTGCTAATCCTGATCGTGTGATGCAGGAATTAACAGAATACGGTTTAGTACCTGAAGACTGGGGCGGCGATACGATTTTCGTACCACTTTCAGCATTAAGTGGTGATGGTATCGATAGTTTATTAGAAATGATAGTTTTAGTGTCAGAAGTACAAGAATTAAAAGCTAATCCTGATAAACGTGCAGTAGGAACTGTTATTGAAGCTGAGTTAGATAAATCACGTGGACCTTCTGCTTCTCTACTAGTACAAAATGGTACATTAAATGTTGGAGATTCAATTGTTGTTGGAAATACGTATGGTAGAATTCGTGCAATGGTCAATGATTTAGGTCAACGAATTAAATCAGCTGGACCATCAACACCAGTAGAAATTACAGGTATTAATGATGTGCCACAAGCAGGAGATCGTTTTGTTATTTTCTCAGATGAAAAACAAGCACGTCGTATTGGTGAAGCACGTCATGAAGAAAATATTTTACAACAACGTCAAGAAAGTAAAAATGTATCACTAGATAATTTATTCGAACAAATGAAACAAGGTGAGATGAAAGACCTGAATGTTATCATCAAAGGCGATGTTCAAGGTTCCGTAGAAGCACTTGCAGCATCATTGATGAAAATCGATGTTGAAGGTGTAAATGTACGTATTATTCACACTGCAGTAGGTGCGATTAATGAATCAGACGTAACATTAGCAAATGCTTCAAACGGTATCATTATCGGTTTTAATGTTCGTCCAGATACAGGTGCGAAACGTTCAGCAGAAGCTGAAAACGTAGATATGCGTTTACACCGAGTTATATACACAGTTATCGAAGAAATAGAATCTGCCATGAAAGGTATGCTTGATCCAGAATTCGAAGAACAAGTAATCGGACAAGCAGAAGTTCGTCAAACATTCAAAGTATCAAAAGTAGGTACAATTGCTGGTAGTTATGTTACCGATGGCAAAATCACTCGAAATGCAGGCGTTCGTGTCATCAGAGACGGTGTCGTACAATTTGAAGGTGAATTAGACACACTTAAACGTTATAAAGATGATGTTAAAGAAGTGGCACAAGGATACGAATGTGGTATCACAATTGAAAAATATAATGACCTTAAAGAAGGCGACATTATAGAAGCCTATGAGATGGTAGAAATAAAAAGATAACTTAGATAATGAAAAAATACACTTCTGGTTGTTTAAGAAGTGTATTTTTTCGTTAAAAAGGAATAGTTAATGATCGATTGACAATAAGTGTCTAGGCAATCGTTTAAACTTGTAAGTGAAAATGTGATGGAGGAATTTATATGACAACTAAGCAGTTAAATAATTTAAATCACTTTTGGAAACAATATCTTGCAAATTATAACAATGAGTACAGTGAGAAGACTTTGAATTTAATTGCTGACAATAATGACATTACTGCATTTTTACATCCTGAAGACCTAGAGTATTTTAAATCGCAATTTGGCAATGATTTTACAACTATTCCTAGATTTGAAAAAATGATAAATTTTGCAAATAATAAAATTTTCGTTGATAAGCAGCGACACAATATATTACTAAAAGACAAGCCGATTAATCCAATGATTCCTCAACCTTATTTTGGTAATCCAAAGAAAGCTGACATTATTATTTTAAATAAACAACCTGAAAATGACTTTCGCACAGACAATCCGTTAGTTGACGGTGAACGTAAAATCCGCTTGAGAAATCGTATTTTGCAAGATTTGCGCGGAGATGAGCTGGGATATGATGAGAAAAAATTTCTACCTTATGAAGACCAACACATATGGTTTATGAAATACTTTTATAGTGAATCCTCTATTTTAAAACAATCTAATATAGATCCAAACAGACTTATGTTATTTAACTATTTTCCGTATCAAACCAGTTACCAAGCCGGTGTGCCTAAAGAATTCTTAACACTAAGTGGACATACCTTACCTTCACAACGTAAAATTGGTGAATTATTTGCGAATATGGTAAGAGATGGGCGTAAGAGAATATTTATTGTACGTGAAGAAGAATTTTGGACTTCTAACTTTATAAAAGTATTTACACCTGAAGAATGTCAAATGTTAATAGATAATATGTTTGTTTTTGCTTCAAAACAAAACAAGTATTTAACATTAGGTAATATTTTAAGTTATAGAGAGCAGTTGGAAAAATTAAAACAAAAAAGGACATTGTCAAAAAGTGATTTTTATAAGTGGAAACAACATTTAAAAGAAGATCGCTTAATGGGTAAATCAGATATTTATCAAGCATTAAATAATTTTTAGACTAAAGGGGCGTCTGTACTGACGTCCCTTTATTTAACGTCTGATTTATGATGAATAGTGTGCTAAAGCAGCTGTTAAATGGTTGATATACGCCTCTTTATAATTTTGAGGGCTAATAATTTTAATCTTTTGAGGAAACCGTTTAGCTACAGATAGACATTCTATTTGCGACATAATAACTTCAGCAGTTTTAAAATTTTCGGTGGAATCGTAGTCAAGGATAACATATTCATTTTGTAAACAATGCCATAAGCTATTGTCACATTGAATTGTCACTATATTAGTAAGTTGCATAATGGAAATATCGTAAGATGTAGTAGTTGAAGTTAATTTGACAATATCACTAAAACGTATAGAACTTATTGTGGAGTTATAAATGTATGTCAGCCAATAATTGTCGTCGATATAATGTATGTATAACGGACTGACATAAATTGTAGTATTTTGGGATGTATGAATGTTTATATTAAATTTATTATTGATACATTGGGTTGCTTCAATTAATGTTTCTGAAAATATCTTGTTCGTACTCACCTGAAAATTATTAAGTAAATTATGTATATACCATTTATGATGCTGATTGGATAAAGAATATTGTTTTAAAAATCGATAACTTTCTTCTTGTATAAAGGGTAATGTTTCTTTCATTTGGTATAATAAGGCAATTATCATTTGCTTTCTAATTTTGATAGGTATCGTTTGTAAACTATGCATTGCTGTTGTGGTGTCATATGCTACTTTAGCTTTTTGATCAACCCAAGTGTCATCTTCGAAAATAAAATTATTTATATCACTAAAATCTCTTTGGATTGAACGTTCATTTACGTTTAATTTATGTGCTAACTCACTTTTGTTCAACTTCATTCCATGTAATAAACGAGTATATATGTATAAAACTCTTTCTGTTTTCTCCAACCAATTATTCCTCCCAATAATATTTTGAGCTTTTAAATTATACCACACTTAATTTATTTGGAATATAGTTTTTGTATTTAAAGTTATTTTACATTTTTATAAATAACATAACTTTATTGATATGAAATTGTGATAAGTTAAAATTGTGATATAACAGTTAAGCAATAAAATTAAACAGTTAGGCAGTTAAATCGTTTTGAAAATCTTAATTTTATGTAACTTTATTACATGATTTAACAGTTAGGAATAAAAATAGTGCTTAACTGTATATATATATAGTACGATATAAATTTTTAGGTGATAGATTTTTACTATGCAAAAGTAAGATTTTATTAAACGAGTTAAATAATGGAGAAATAAGGTTTGACGTTAAAGATTGAACTATCTTATAATTTGAAGTAAGTAGACTATCTCATGAGTATATGCGAGGTGATATTAATGAATATGAGAGCAGAACGTGTCGGAGAACAAATGAAACAAGAAATCATGGACATCGTTAACAATAAAGTGAAAGATCCACGTATCGGATTCTTAACAATTACAGATGTGGAAGTAACGAATGACTTATCCATAGCAAAAGTGTACTTAACTGTATTAGGAAACGATAAACAAGTAGATGATACTTTTAAAGGTCTTGAAAAAGCAAAAGGCTTTATAAAATCTGAGTTAGGTTCAAGAATGAGATTACGTATAATACCTGAATTAAACTTTGAATATGATGAATCTATAGATTACGGTAATAAAATTGAACGTATGATACAAGATTTGCATAAAAAAGATTAATGGTGGGCTGGGACATAAATCAGTAGTGATTTGGAGTTCCAGCTTTTTCAATATTTAAAGCTAGTTGAAATAGAAAGTAAAGGACGTAGTGTATATGTATAATGGTGTATTGCCAGTATTTAAAGCTCGTGGCTTAACTAGTCATGATGTGGTTTTTAAATTGCGGAAAATTTTAGGCACGAAAAAAATTGGACACACTGGAACGCTTGACCCAGAAGTTTCAGGTGTCTTACCAATTTGCATTGGACCTGCAACTAAAGTCAGTGATTATATTATGGATATGGGCAAGACTTATCGTGCTACTGTATCAATTGGACGAAGTACTACGACTGAAGATCAAACAGGGGATATTTTAACTGAACAGCAAGTGGATACAACAATGATTACTACAGCAAAAATTGACGCAGTTCTCAAAGCCTTTGAAGGCACAATTACGCAAATTCCGCCGATGTATTCTTCAGTTAAAGTGAACGGCAAAAAACTATACGAATATGCACGTAACAATGAAGAAGTTGAGCGACCACAAAGACAAGTGGAGATATATGATATAATGAGATTGAGTGATTTAACATTTGACCAAGCACAATGTCATTTTGATATTCGAGTGTCATGTGGCAAAGGTACTTACATACGAACTTTAGCCACAGACATAGGTAAAGCATTAGATTTACCAGCGCATATGTCATTGTTAACGAGAATCAATAGTGGTGGTTTTGATATTGACGAGAGTATGACTTTGGAAACAATAGCGGAATTGCATGAGCAAGAAGCGTTACAAGATAAACTCTTTCCTATAGAATATGGTTTAAAAGGGTTGCAGGCCATTAATGTATCGTCTGAGAAACTAAAATCACAAATTCTGAATGGTCAAAAATTTGCGAAACAAACTTTTGAAGAAGTAATTGATGATACTGTTGTGATGATAGATAGTGCTACAAAAAAAGCACTTGCAATCTATGTACCGCACCCTACCAAATCAGATGAAATAAAACCTAAGAAAGTTTTTAACTAAAGGAGATATACACATGAAAGTGATAGAAGTGACTCATCCAATTCAAGCAGACCAATATATCACAGAGCCAGTAGCAATGGCATTTGGCTTTTTTGATGGTATGCATAAAGGACATGCTAAAGTATTCGAAACGTTGCAACAAAAAGCAGAAGCAAACAATTTGAAAAAAGCTGTCATGACTTTTGATCCCCATCCTTCAGTTGTGTTAAATCCTGAAAAGAAACGTACTGATTATTTAACACCAATAGATGATAAGATTGAAATAATGGATGAATACGGCATTGATTATTGTATTGTTATCAATTTTTCATCAAAATTTGCTGATGTGCTTGCTGAAACATTTGTTGAGGAATACGTTTTAAAAAACAATGTAAAACAAATTATTGCAGGCTTCGATTTTACTTTTGGTAAATTTGGTAAGGGCAATATGATGACTTTAGACCAATTAGAGCAATGTGAAACAACTATTGTCAGTAAACAAGAAATAGAATCAGAAAAAATTTCGACAACAGAAATTCGCAAAGCTTTAAAAGAAGGAAACTTACAAAAGGCAAATAATGAATTGGGCTATCACTATCGCATTAAAGGAACAGTTGTACAAGGCGAAAAAAGAGGTAGAACTATAGGCTTCCCAACAGCCAATATTCAGCCTAGTGGTGATTATGTGTTACCTAAAAAAGGGGTTTACGCTGTTAGTATGAATATTGGGGCTAGTGATAAATATTATCGTGGAGTTGCAAATGTTGGTGTGAAACCAACATTTCATGACCCATCAAAAGCACAAATAGTTATAGAAGTGAATTTGTTTGATTTTAAAGAGGATATCTATGGTGAACGAGTGACTGTTTACTGGCATCATTTTTTACGTCCAGAAGTGAAATTTGATGGTATCGATCCACTAGTAGAACAAATGCACAAAGATAAAGATCAAGCAAAATATTTATTAGCTGTTGATTTTGGTGATGATATATCATATAATATTTAAGTCGAATGTAATTATTTACATTGCAATCCTTTCTCTTGGCAAGTCGAAACTCCGACGCTTTGCTCGGATTGAGGTGTATAGTTTAAATTAAAAGGAGGAAATTGATATGGCAATTTCACAAGAACGTAAAAATGAATTAATTAAAGAATATCGTACACACGAAGCGGACACTGGTTCTCCAGAAGTTCAAATCGCTGTATTAACTGCTGAAATTAACGCTTTAAATACACACTTACGTACGCATAACAAAGACCACCATTCACGTCGTGGTTTATTGAAAATGGTAGGTCGTCGTAGACACTTATTAAACTATTTACGTGGTAAAGATATCCAACGTTACCGTGAATTAATTAAATCATTAGGTATCCGTCGTTAATCTTTTGACGTATGCAAAAGGGAAAGAACCAAAAGGTCCTTTCCCTTTTTTATAATCTTTTGTAGTTTATTATCCATGTAAGTATAAATTTACATAATGAAATGTAAAAAAACATTAGACTAATATAAAAATAATTAAATAAATGATATGATAGAAGTAATAGATATAGGAGAGGAGATTCATAATGTCTCAAGAGAAAAAAGTTTTTAAAACTGAATGGGCGAATCGATCATTAACAATAGAGACAGGACAACTAGCGAAACAAGCTAATGGCGCTGCACTTGTCCGTTATGGTGATACAGTTGTACTATCAACTGCTGTTGCTTCCAAAGAACCGCGCGATGGAGATTTTTTCCCATTAATGGTAAATTATGAAGAAAAAATGTATGCAGCAGGTAAAATTCCTGGTGGCTTTAAAAAACGTGAAGGTCGCCCGAGTGATGAAGCTACATTAACAGCAAGATTAATAGATAGACCTATCCGTCCACTATTTCCTAAAGGTTATAAATATGATGTTCAAATTATGAACACTGTACTTAGTGCTGATCCAGATTGTTCTCCAGAAATGGCGGCAATGATTGGTTCATCAGTAGCGTTAAGTGTTTCTGACATCCCATTCCAAGGACCTATTGCAGGTGTTAACGTAGGCTTTATAGATGGAGAATACATTATTAATCCAACAGTTGAACAAAAAGCAGTTTCACGTTTAGATTTAGAAGTTGCTGGTCATAAAGATGCAGTGAACATGGTTGAAGCTGGTGCAAGTGAAATCACTGAAGAAGAAATGCTAGAAGCTATCTTCTTTGGACATGAAGAAATTCAACGTCTAGTTGCTTTCCAACAAGAAATTGTTGACTACATTCAGCCAGTGAAAAAAGAATTTATTCCAGCAGAACAAGATGATTCACTCATAGCCAAAGTAACTCAATTAACTGAAGAACAAGGTCTAAAACAAGCAGTGTTAACATTTGATAAACAACAACGTGATGATAAATTAGACGAGCTAAAAGCGGCAGTGATCGACCAATTTATAGATGAAGAAGACCCAGAAAATGAGACATTAATTAAAGAAGTACAAGGCATTTTAAATGATTTAGTAAAAGCTGAAGTAAGACGATTAATTGCTGAAGAAAAAATCAGACCGGATGGCCGTAAAACAGACGAAATTCGTCCATTAGATTCTGAAGTAGGCTTGTTACCTAGAGCACACGGTTCAGGGCTATTCACACGCGGACAAACGCAAGCACTTTCTGTACTAACATTAGGTTCATTAAGTGAATATCAAATTATTGACGGATTAGGTGAGGAAGCAGAGAAACGCTTTATGCATCATTATAATTTCCCTAACTATTCAGTCGGAGAAACTGGACCAGTACGTTCACCGGGAAGAAGAGAAATCGGACACGGTGCATTAGGCGAAAGAGCATTGAGTCATATTATTCCAGACCCTAAAGATTTCCCTTATACGGTAAGAATTGTAAGTGAAGTACTAGAATCGAACGGTTCTTCTTCACAAGCATCAATTTGTGGCTCTACACTTGCTTTAATGGATGCAGGTGTGCCAATTAAAGCACCGGTTGCTGGTATAGCTATGGGATTAGTAACTCGTGACGATAGTTATACAATTTTAACTGATATTCAAGGTATGGAAGATGCTTTAGGCGATATGGACTTTAAAGTAGCAGGTACATCTGAAGGTATCACTGCAATACAAATGGATATTAAAATTGATGGTTTAACAAAAGAAATCATTAAAGAAGCATTAGAACAAGCACGCGAAGGTCGTTTAGCAATCTTAGATCACATGTTACAAACAATCGATACACCAAGAAGTGAGTTAAGCGCATATGCTCCGAAAGTTGTCACTATGACAATTAAACCAGCAAAAATTAGAGATGTGATTGGGCCTGGTGGTAAAAAAATCAATGAAATTATTGATGAAACAGGTGTTAAATTAGATATTGAACAAGATGGTACAATTTTCATAGGTGCAGTCGATCAAAATGCTATTGATAAAGCAAAATCAATTATTGAAGATATTACACGCGAAGCTGAGGTTGGACAAATTTATGACGCAAAAGTTAAACGTATAGAAAAATATGGTGCTTTTGTAGAATTGTTTGCCGGAAAAGACGCTTTAGTTCACATTTCACAAATTGCACAAGAACGCATTAATAAAGTCGAAGATGTATTAGCATTAGGTGACATTTTGAAAGTTAAAGTTACTGAAATAGATAAACAAGGTAGAGTAAATGCTTCTCATAAAGTATTAGAAACTAAATAATCTATATAAACAAGAAACTAGTATACGTTGTGTTGATTATACACATTTTGAAAGTTGTCAAAAAACATAACGTTAATACTAGTTTCTTTTTTTATGTCACAAAAAGTAGAAGTAAGGATACTTTTAACATGGAAATTACTTTAATAGTGTACACAGAGCCTAATATAACTTATAATATAAAATGAGATTATATATGGTCGGGGATTAAAATTAGGAGGTACCATTTTGAGTTTAATTAAGAAAAATAATAACAATATTCGCATAATCCCCCTTGGTGGAGTTGGAGAAATTGCGAAAAATATGTATATCGTTGAAGTAGACGATGAAATGTTTATGCTAGATGCTGGATTAATGTTTCCAGAAGACGAAATGTTAGGTGTAGATATTGTTATTCCTGATATTCAGTATGTCATTGAAAACAAAGAAAAGTTAAAAGGTATATTTTTAACACATGGTCACGAACATGCCATTGGTGCAGTAACATATGTACTTGAGCAAGTTGATGCACCCGTTTATGGTTCAAAATTGACTATTGCATTAATAAAAGAAAATATGAAGGCACGTAATATTAATAAAAAAGTAAGATACTATACTGTTAATAATGATTCGATTATGCGTTTCAAAGGGGTAAATATCACTTTCTTTAACACTGCACATAGTATTCCAGATAGTTTAGGTATATGTATTCATACATCTTATGGTGCAATCGTGTATACAGGAGAGTTTAAATTTGATCAAAGTTTACAAGGTCATTATGCACCAGACTTAAAACGTATGACTGAAATTGGAGACGAAGGTGTCTTTGCCTTAATCAGTGATTCGACGGAAGCTGAAAAACCTGGATACAATACTCCAGAAAATGTTATTGAGTCTCATATGTATGACGCGTTTACAAAAGTAAAAGGTCGTTTGATTGTCTCTTGTTATGCTTCTAACTTCATTAGAATTCAACAAGTGCTTACAGTTGCAAGCAAACTAAACAGAAAAGTGTCATTCTTAGGTCGTTCATTAGAAAGTTCATTTAACACAGCAAGAAAAATGGGCTATTTTGATATTCCCAAAGATTTGTTAATCCCGATCAATGAAGTGGAAAACTATCCTAAGAATGAAGTTATTATTATTGCAACTGGTATGCAAGGTGAACCAGTTGAAGCGTTAAGCCAAATGGCTCAAAAGAAACATAAAATTATGAACATTGAACCTGGAGATTCTGTCTTTTTAGCAATTACAGCATCTGCAAATATGGAAGTAATCATCGGCAACACTTTAAATGAGCTAGTGCGAGCTGGTGCTGAAATTTTACCGAATAATAAAAAGATTCATGCATCAAGCCATGGCTGTATGGAAGAATTAAAGATGATGATAAATATCATGAAACCGGAATATTTCATTCCTGTAAACGGTGAGTTCAAAATGCAAATTGCACATGCTAAATTAGCTAATGAAGCCGGCGTGCAACCTGAAAAAATCTTTTTAGTGGAAAAAGGTGATGTCGTTAATTATGATGGCGAAGCTATGATTCTTAACGAAAAAGTGAATTCAGGAAATGTACTTATTGATGGTATTGGTGTAGGAGATGTTGGTAACATCGTCTTACGAGATAGACATTTATTAGCCGAAGATGGAATATTTATCGCTGTTGTTACGCTAGATCCTAAAAACAGACGTATTGCTGCGGGTCCTGAAATTCAATCACGTGGATTCGTCTACGTGCGAGAAAGTGAAGCACTCCTTAAAGAAGCTGAAGAAAAAGTACGTGAAATAGTAGAGCAAGGACTATTAGAAAAACGTATTGAATGGTCAGAAATCAAGCAAAATATGCGTGATCAAATTAGCAAGCTATTGTTTGAAAGTACGAAAAGACGCCCGATGATTATTCCAGTTATTTCGGAAATTTAATATAAACCTATGAGTAAAAGAGGTTGAGGCTAATGCTTTATAAGCATGTAAAAATAGTGGTTGGGATTGCATAAAAATGTCAATCTACAAAGCTGTTTATACCTGTAGGAGGTAGTCTCTGCCTCTTCTTATTATTCATAACGCTAATTGTGAGACAGAGCATGGTAGATGTTTTTAGCATTGTGCTATGTTTAGATTAGTTTCAACTTTTTAAAAGAGGTGTAAAGTTTTGGCACAAACCAAAAAACGAGCGACGACAAGAAAAAAGGGAGCGACGACGCGTAAAAAGTCTACAAAACAACAAAAGAAACAAAAAGATAATGCGTTAAAATATGTCTTTGCGATAATCATCACTATTTTAACAATATTAGGAGCCTTTCAGTTAGGCATTGTTGGACGAATGATTGATAGCTTTTTCAATTATCTTGTAGGTACGAGTAGATACTTAACGTATATATTAATATTAATAGCTACAGTTTATATTACTTTGTATCGCGGTCTTCCTAAAACACGTAGAACAACTGGAGCAGTGATGCTACAGTTTACTTTGATTCTATTAATGCAAGTGATATATCACTTTACTCATAATAGCCAATCGAAAAGAGAACCAGTCTTATCTTTTGTCTATAAATCTTATGAAAACTCACATTTTCCAAATTTTGGTGGTGGCTTGATTGGCTTTTATTTATTGGAATTATTTATACCATTAATTTCTATTGTAGGTGTAATTATCGTTACACTGTTACTTATAATTTCAAGCGGTATCCTTTTATTAAAGCAAAAGCATCGTGATGTTTCGAAATTATTTTTAGAATCTTTGAAAGTTAAAAGTGAATCAGCATCCGACAATCTAAAAGCAAAAAGACAGCAACAAAAAGTTAAAAAAGAAGCAAAAGCGCGTGTGAAAGCTGAAAAACAAGCACAGCAAGCTGCGAAAAATGAAGAGTTGAAAGATGTATCAAACTTACCTGAAGTTAATGAAGCATCTCAAAAAGCTCAACCGGCAATTCCGATTTATGGACATAGTGATAATGAAGATGAGCACACAGCAACAGCTAAACAACCTAAAGGGCATGGCGATACTCTAACAAATGATGTGTCAGCTACAGAGGAACGTCAGAAGCACAAACAACAAAAACAACTTGCGCCTACTGAAGAAGAAGTAGAGGACAATACCGATAGTGAGTTGTCTGGTTCGATTTCAGAAGCAGGTGAAGTAGAAAACGAAGCTTATAAAGTGCCGCCACTTTCGTTGCTAAATCAACCGGCAAAACAAAAAACGACATCTAAAGCTGAAGTGCAGAAAAAAGGGCAATTGTTAGAAACTACATTAAAAAACTTTGGTGTAGATGCTCGTGTCACACAAATCAAAATTGGACCAGCCGTAACTCAATATGAAATACAACCAGCGCAAGGTGTGAAAGTAAGTAAAATTGTAAACTTGCATAACGATATTGCGCTAGCATTAGCAGCCAAAGATATTCGTATTGAAGCGCCGATTCCAGGTCGTTCGGCAGTCGGCATCGAAGTACCTAATGATAAAATTTCGTTAGTATCCTTAAAAGAAGTATTAGATGAAAAATTTCCAGCTAGCAATAAATTGGAAGTAGGATTGGGCAGAGATATTTCAGGCGACCCTATTACCGTAGAATTAAATAAAATGCCGCATTTATTAGTTGCTGGTTCAACTGGTAGTGGGAAATCAGTATGTATTAATGGTATCATTACCAGTATATTGTTGAATGCTAAACCACACGAAGTAAAACTTATGTTAATAGATCCAAAAATGGTAGAATTAAATGTATATAATGGAATTCCGCATTTATTAATACCAGTTGTAACGAATCCACATAAAGCGTCACAAGCGTTAGAAAAAGTAGTTGCAGAAATGGAAAGACGTTATGATTTATTCCAGCATTCTTCTACACGAAATATAGAAGGCTATAATGAATATATTAAACGTCAAAACCAAGAACTAGATGAAAAACAAGCTGAGTTACCTTACATTGTAGTTATTGTAGATGAGTTAGCTGATTTAATGATGGTTGCAGGAAAAGATGTTGAAAATGCAATACAACGTATTACTCAAATGGCACGTGCTGCTGGTATACATTTAATTATTGCGACACAAAGACCTTCAGTTGATGTCATTACAGGGATTATTAAAAATAATATTCCTTCAAGAATTGCATTTGCTGTTAGTTCACAAACTGACTCTAGAACAATAATAGATAGTGGCGGTGCTGATAAATTATTAGGTAAAGGTGATATGTTATATGTAGCAAATGGTGGTTCGGTAAGGACAAGGGTACAAGGTGCATTTTTAAGCGACCAAGAAGTGCAAGAAGTTGTTAATTATGTTGTGGAGCAACAAAAAGCAAATTATGTTAAGGAAATGGAGCCCGATGCACCCGTAGAAAAATCAGAAATGAAAAGTGAAGACCCACTTTATGATGAGGCATATCTATTTGTTATAGAACAACAAAAAGCAAGCACATCACTACTCCAACGACAATTTAGAATTGGTTATAACAGGGCATCAAGATTGATGGATGATTTAGAGAACAACCAAGTTATTGGACCACAAAAAGGCAGTAAGCCAAGACAAATACTTGTTGATTTAGATAACGATGAGGTGTAAATATGGAATTAACATCAGTTTATAGAGTGAAAGAATGGATAATTAACCAAATTAAAGAAGGTAAATTAGCACATGGAGAAAAACTACCTAGTAATTTAGCAATTGCTAGAGATTTAAAAGTAAAAACAGATGATGTCTATGATGGTGTAGATGAACTAATTACTGAACAAGTCTTAACTAATAATTTAGAAGAAGGTGTGAGCGTTAAATCGCTACACCCTTTCTTCTATCCATTAGGTGAATTAGTAAGTATTAGTGAAATGATTACGAATCAAGGCTATCAAGCAGGTACTGAATTTATCAGCTTAGACGAAAAGCCAGCCACATCATTAGACGCAAAATATTTGACGTTACCTGAAAAAACAATGGTTACTATTATTGAACGTATTCGCACAGCAAACCAGTTTCCTGTGGTGTATTGTTTAGATAAAGTACCCACATCAGAATTGACGTGTTATCAATATCAAACAAATAATCAATCCATTATTAATGCCATCGAGCAAAATTCTAAACGCAAAATTAGTTATGCTGAAACAGAAATAGAAGCAATTAGTTATGAACCACATATTTCAGATATTTTAAATGCGTCACCACATGAAGGACTCATGTTATTAAAGCTTATTCATTATGATAATGAACATAATCCTGTATTTTATTCATTTAATTATTTTAAAAGTAGTTTAGTAAAGTTTAAAACGGTAAGAAATAGACTATAAGCAAAAAGAAAGCGGGGAATGACAATTTGAATAACAAGTCAACGAGCAATCTTCATATTAATGTATTACCAACTTCGAAATTTAAAACCACTACGATTACATTAAAATTTATGGCCCCTTTAAACCAAGATACGGTTACTGAACGCGCTATTTTAAGTAAATTATTAATGCGTGCAACTAAAAAATGGCCGTCAGATAAAGCCTTGAATCGTCGTTTATCAGAATTATATGGCGCTTATGTTAATAGTTTTGTGTCTAAATTTAAAGATAAACATGTTATTACGATTTCATTAGAATTAGTTAATGAAAAATACCTCAAAGATACTACTCCACTGTTTGAACAAGGCATAAAATTATTAACAGAAATTATCTGGAACCCCTTAATAACTAATCAACAATTTGATGAAGGATTTTTAGCACAAGAAAAATCTTTGCTGACAAAAAAATTAGCTGCTATAGAAGATAATAAGTCACAACTCGCTTTTCTAAATTTATTGAAAAACATGTTTGGCGATCAACCATACAGTCAATTAGCGAGTGGACAAGTAGAAAACATAGCTCACATATCAAGTGCAAGTTTATATGATACATATCAATCTATGATTACTAATGATTTCTGTGCAATTTATGTTGTTGGTAATGTAGATGAACGACAAGTTAAGAATTACATACAGCAATATTTCCAAATTCAACCATCTCACTTTGATACATTTGCAACAGTAGAACCAGTCGCTACAGAACACAAGCCGAATGTTATTATCGAATATGATGAAATCGATCAAGCCAAGTTAAATATGGGCTTCGAATTTCCGGTAACTTATGGTAGTGAGGCATATTTTGCATTAGTAGTCTTTAATATGATGTTCGGTGGTGACCCATCATCCGTATTATTTAATGAAGTAAGGGAACGACAAAGTTTAGCGTACTCTATTCATTCGCAACTCGATACAAAAAATGGCTATTTATTCGTTTTAAGTGGAGTTTCAGCTGATAAATATCAAGTTGCACAAGAGACCATCATTAAAGAATTTGAAAAGTTCAAATTTGGAGAATTTAGTGATGAAAAACTTGAGTTAGCGAAAAAAGTTTTTATTTCACAGCGCCATGAAGGTGAAGATCGACCAAAAAGTATTATTGAACGGATGAATAACAATCTGTTATTAACAACGGATATGACAGATCAATCGTATGTAGATGCTATTATGCAAGTGACACGAGAACAAATCATTGAGTTAGTGAATGCAGCGACGTTAAATACTATTTATATTTTAACAAAAGGAGGGGAAGCGTAATGCGCGAAAAATATTACCAACAAATCGATGAACGCGTTTTTGAAAGTACCCTTAATAATGGTTTGAAATTATTTGTCATACCAAAACAAGGATTTCAAAAGACCTTTGTTACATACACTACACAATTTGGTTCTTTAGATAATAAATTTAAACCGCACAATCAAGATGAATTTGTTACAGTGCCGGATGGTGTGGCACATTTTTTAGAACATAAATTATTTGAAAATGAAGAAGAAGACTTATTTACAGCGTTTGCTGAGGATAATGCTCAAGTTAATGCTTTTACAAGTTTTGATCGTACAAGTTATTTATTTAGTGCGACAGATAATATTGAGCGAAATATTAAACGTTTATTAACTATGGTAGAAACACCTTATTTCACTAAGGAGACTGTAGATAAAGAAAAAGGTATTATCGCTGAAGAAATAAAAATGTATCAAGAACAACCTGGATATAAATTAATGTTTAACACTTTACGTGCTATGTATGATTCACATCCGATAAAAGTTGACATTGCAGGTAGTGTTGAGAGTATTTACGATATTACTAAAGATGATTTATATTTATGTTATGAGACATTTTACCATCCATCAAACATGGTGCTATTTGTTGTAGGTGACGTTGAGCCTAATGCTATTGAACAAATCGTTACAGAACATGAAGATAAACGAGATAAAGAAGCGCAACCAGTTATTCAACGTGATCCTTTAGTTGAAAAAGCTTCTGTTAACGAAAAAGTCGTAACAGAAACTATGAAATTACAGTCACCTAGACTCATGTTAGGATTTAAAAATGATCCGTTAACTAATCTTCAACCAGAGCAATTTGTACGTAAAGATTTGGAAATGACTTTATTTTTTGAATTAGTATTTGGCGAAGAAACTGATTTTTATCAATCACTACTTACAGATGAATTAATAGATGATACTTTCGGCTATCAATTTGTACTTGAACCAACATATAGTTTTTCTATCATAACGAGCGCCACGCAACAACCTGATAAATTAAAAGATTTATTATTAACAGAATTGGAACAAAAAAAAGGTCAACTCGTGGATGAAGAAGCTTTTGAATTGTTGAAAAAACAATTTATTGGAGAATTTATTACAGGTCTAAATTCACCAGAGTACATCGCTAACCAGTATACTAAATTATATTTTGAGGGTGTCAGTCTCTTTGATTTATTGGATATTGTTGAAAATATAACATTAGAGAGTGTCAACAGTACTGTACAAACATGCTTGAATATAGAACAGATGGTTGATAGTCGTTTGGAGATGAAGTAAACTATGAAAGCTGTAGTAATTGGTGGCTCAGGTACGATTGGTAAAGCCATTGTGCAACGTTTATTAGATGATGGATATGAGGTAATTGTGCAGTATCATCGTGCAGAGGTATCGACCTTAATAACGCAATTCAAAGGTTATCCAGTACAATTTGTGCAATGTGATTTAACCGCAAGTCCACAATATGAAGAACTTTTCCAATCTATACAAAATATAGATTGTTTGATTTACGCTAGCGGTACAGCTCTTTATGGTCAACTTCAAGATACTAGTGATGAAGAGATTGATCGTTGCTATCGCATTCACGTCAGAGAATGTATCCGTGTTATTAGATATTTTGTAGATCAATTAAGAATGAGTGAACAAGGCAGAATTATTGTTATTTCATCTATCTGGGGAGAAACAGGAGCCAGTCTCGAAACAGTATATTCATCAATGAAAAGTGCACAGTTAGGATTTGTGAAAGCACTAAGTCAAGAATTAGCGATGACGTCAGTTACTGTTAATGCTATATCACCAGGCATTGTTAGTGGTAATATGTCTACAGTGTGGTCAGACGAAGAATTATCTGCTATTGTGAATGAACTACCACAACAGAGATTAATTGATCCACATGAAATTGCACATACTTGTGCCTACTTATGTCATCCAATGGCTAAAAGTGTGACAGGTACAGTTCAAAAAGTAAACGGAGCCTGGTACTTATAAGTACTTAATATTGATTTACAAATTATTATGTTTCAATGTTATAATGTTCATATAATTATACTTTTTAATAGATGCGTGTGCTATTACAGTTTTATTTACGGTTGTTGTAATGCATGAAAACTAAGGGGTGTTTAGTTATGGCAGTGCCAGTAAAAAAAGAATGGTATTTAGAATATGAAATTACAATGAATAGAGCAGGTTTATTAGGCGACGTTTCCAGTTTATTAGGTATGATGGGTATTAGCATTGTAACTATAAATGGTGTTGAACAAGCGCGTAGAGGTTTGCTTATTAAATCTGATAACTTAGAAAAAGTTAGTAGATTTGAGAACATTGTGACAGAAATAGACGATATCTCAATTACAAAATTACGACAACCTGAACTAAGAGATCGTTTAGCAGTTCGTCATGGCAGATACATAGAACAAGATGCAGACGATAAAAAAACGTTCCGCTTTGAACGTGAAGATTTAGGTTTATTAGTTGATTTTATGGCAGAGCTATTTAAGGAAGAAGGTCATAAACTAATCGGTATTCGCGGAATGCCACGTGTAGGGAAAACAGAATCTATTGTAGCCGGTAGTGTTTGTGCGCATAAACGTTGGTTATTTATTAGTTCCACGCTAATTAAACAAACGGTTAGAAGTTCACTCATCAAAGGTGAATATGATTCGGATCATGTTTATATTATTGATGGTGCCGTTACTGCGCGTGAATCAAGTGAAAAACATCAAGATTTAGTTAAAGAAGTTATGAGCTTACCAGCTATCAAAGTAGTAGAGCACCCAGATTTGTTTGTGGAGGCCAGTGAATATAATATGAGTGATTTTGACTATATTATTGAGTTAAGAGAAGATAAAGACCAAGAAATTCATTATGAAGAAATGAAAAAGAAAACCGTAAAAAGTAAAAATAATTTAGATTTTAATGAAAACGGATTTGGTGATGGTTTTGGTTTCTTTCAATAATACGTACTTTTACTGTCGAGGAGGACTACAACCATGAGCTCTATAGGACAAACTTTAAAAGGTCGACGTGAACGACTTGGTATGACGCTGTATGAATTAGAGTCAAAAACCCAAATTAAACAAGCAACGTTAAAGTTAATCGAAAATAATGATTTTGATGCATTATATAATTCTGCTTATGCTGAAGGTTTTATTGAAAAATATGCTAAAGCTGTGAATATTGATTCAACACAGCTAATAGCCGCGCATAAAGAAGAGATACCACAGCAAGATAACAATATTGATGTTACCATTAATGCATTTGCGCAAGAAGACAAGCCTACTTATAGAAGTAAAAATAAAGAACCGCTACAGTTAATTGTCGTTATTAGTGCTATCGTTATAATTACTGCATTAATATGGATTTCAGCGGTCATTGTGTTGTAAGAAGTATTGATTGTTAGATTTAAATAGAGAAATGAGGATTATACATGAATATACCGAATTGGATAACCGTTTTTAGAGTTATACTAATTCCGATTTTTTTAATTTTCGCATTAGCGGATTTTGGTTTCGGTTCAGTGTCTATAATAGGCGGATATAATATTAGAATAGAATTACTAATTGCTGGAATAATATTTATTGTTGCATCGTTGAGTGACTTTGTGGATGGTTATTTAGCTCGCAAGTGGCAATTAGTAACGAATATGGGGAAATTTTTAGACCCATTAGCAGACAAATTATTGGTGTCTGCAGCATTAGTTGCATTAGTACAAATTGATTTAACAAATTCAATAGTAGCTATAATTATCATTGCTCGTGAATTCGCAGTAACTGGATTACGTTTATTACAAATTGAACAAGGTTTTGTTAGCGCAGCAGGGCAACTAGGTAAAATAAAGACAGCTGTCACAATGGTAGCGTTAGTATGGATCTTATTAGGTGACCCATTAGCTAATTGGATTGGTTTTCCTTTAGGTCAAGTATTACTGTACATTGGAGTATTCTTTACTATATTATCAGGTATCGAATATTTTTATAAAGGACGAGACGTCTTTAAAGCAAAATAATAAGTTAAAGTTTGGAACTCAAGTAAGAAACTTGTATCCAAACTTTTTTTTAGATTTTTAGGAAACATTTGTTTTATAATAAAGTGTATTACATTCAAGTATTTGATAGTGTCATTTTCGACAAGGGGGAAGAACAGCAGTGCAAATTTCAATTATCGCAGTCGGATCAGAATTATTATTAGGACAAATCGCTAATACCAATGGTCAATATCTATCTAAATTGTTTAATGATATTGGTCATAGTGTAGTTGAGCATACGGTGGTTGGTGATAATGTAGAGCGTTTAACGCGTGTAGTAAAACATGCTTTAGACAATTATGATGCTGTCGTTTTGACTGGCGGTTTAGGTCCAACTAAAGATGATTTAACAAAACATACTGTAGCGCAGTTACTTAACCGTGAACTTGTAACTGATCAAAACGCAATGAACTATATTGAACAATTTTTTGCACAACATCAACAAGTAATGACCCCAAATAATAAACAACAAGCGCTAGTTATTGAAGGTTCAAAAGTGTTAGCTAATAAAGTAGGTATGGCGCCTGGAATGTTAGTAGATTACAACGATAAAAAAGTAGTGCTATTACCAGGTCCACCTAAAGAAATGCAACCTATGGCTAAGAATGAATTATTGCCGTATTTTCTAGATGGAGAAAAAAGTATTTATTCTGAATCGTTAAGGTTTGCGGGAATAGGTGAGTCAAGAGTGGAAACGGAGCTTATGGACTTAATAGATAATCAAAGCAATCCAACAATTGCCCCATTAGCTGGTTCGCATGAAGTCAATATCAGATTAACTGCCAATGCACATTCAAAAGCTGAATGTGTTGCCTTAATAGCACCTATCAAACAAGAAATATTAAACCGACTAGGTGATTATTACTATGGCTCTAATGAAATTACATTAGCAGAAGCATTTATGCAACAAATTACTCACTCATTTGCACTTTATGATGGCGTGACTGAAGGGCTTCTATATAGCCAAATGAGTGATTATAATTGTGATCAATTGTTGCAAGGGGTACTTATTCATGCACCACAATTTATCGACAGTACCAAGTCAATAACAGAGCAATTAACAGTTGCGACAACAATCGTTCAAAAACTATATAATACCCAAATAGGTGTAGCAGTATTGCGTCATCAAAATAAAGTTTATATAGGTATATTGAAAAATCAACAATTGCATATCGAGTCATTTAATGTAGCAACACAACAAGTTACACTAAAATCGCGTACACCGAACCAAGTATTAATACGGTTGTTAACTTATATTAAAAAACTTTAAAATAGCGTTATTAAGCACGCATGTTCGATATTTTTGAACATAACGAACATAATACGAACAAATATTCGCAAAATACTTGAAAAAACGATAAATAGATTGTATAGTGTGATTAAGATAATTAATTGAGATGAAACTCATTTAGGAGGTCCAACATTGGATAACGAACGTCAAAAAGCTTTAGATACAGTTATAAAAAATATGGAAAAATCATTTGGTAAAGGTTCAGTGATGAAATTAGGCGACAATAAAGCTCGCAGAGTATCAAGTGTTTCGAGTGGTTCTGTAACATTGGATAATGCCTTAGGAGTAGGTGGTTATCCTAAAGGAAGAATTATTGAAATCTATGGACCAGAAAGTTCAGGTAAAACGACTGTTGCATTACATGCTATAGCTGAAGTACAAAGAAATGGTGGAATTGCAGCATTTATCGATGCCGAACACGCACTTGACCCTGTTTATGCTGAAGCTTTAGGTGTCGATATTGATAATTTATATTTATCACAACCTGACCACGGAGAACAAGGTCTTGAAATCGCAGAGGCTTTTGTTAGAAGTGGTGCGGTAGATATCGTAGTAGTAGACTCAGTTGCAGCATTAACGCCAAAAGCTGAAATTGAAGGTGAAATGGGAGATACTCATGTAGGCTTACAAGCAAGATTAATGTCTCAAGCGTTACGTAAACTATCAGGGGCAATTTCTAAATCTAACACTACTGCAGTATTTATTAACCAAATCCGTGAAAAAGTAGGCGTTATGTTCGGTAATCCTGAAACAACACCTGGTGGACGTGCATTGAAATTCTACAGTTCAGTGCGTTTAGAAGTACGTCGTGCAGAGCAATTAAAACAAGGTCAAGACATTGTAGGTAATAGAACAAAAATTAAAGTTGTTAAAAATAAAGTGGCACCTCCTTTCAGAGTAGCAGAAGTTGATATTATGTACGGGAAAGGTATTTCTAAAGAAGGTGAACTTATCGATTTAGGTGTTGAAAATGATATAGTCGATAAGTCAGGCGCATGGTATTCATATAATGGAGAGCGTATGGGTCAAGGTAAGGAAAATGTAAAAACTTATCTAAAAGAAAACCCTGAAATTAAAAAGGATATTGATCAAAAATTACGTGAAAAATTAGGTATTTTTGATGGTGATATCGAAGAAACCGAAGAATCCGAAGAAGCAACACCGAATTTATTCGATGAAGAATAGTTGAAATTAAAATAAATAATTTTTTAAAGTAAGCTGTATAACTCAAAATATTGTTGTTATACAGCTTTTTTGGTAATCAATTAGAACTGCACACTTGAGCACTAGATAAAATTAAACAGAATATGATTTTTTATCCTAATTATTAATTAACAATGGAAAATTTAGACTGTTATCATTTGTAAAGTTTGTTATAATCTAAATATACATATTATTATGTATAAATTATTTTAATATAGTATTAAAATCTCTGTTAATTGAAATTATATAATTGTAGTTCGATATCTTGACACTTCTTAGTTTTAAAACGTACAATTGGACTGTATGATTGTTATATAATTCATTAAAATCATATTTATTTTGATATAAAGAGCAAATCCTAGAAAAAGGGGGGTGTTTATGTGAATTTATTAGACCTCCTACTCATTTTGCTAGGTATTATTCTGGGAGTTGTTGTAGGGTATTTTAGTGCCCGTAAATTGCTACATCAAAAGCAATTACAAGCAAGACAAACTGCCGAAGATATCATCGATCAGGCGAATAAAGAAGCTGAAAACCTAAAAAAGGAAAAACTGCTTGAAGCCAAAGAAGAAAATCAGTTGTTAAAAGAACAAAGTGAAAATGAACTTCGTGAACGACGAGGAGAACTTCAAAGGCAAGAAAGTCGCCTACTTCAAAAAGAAGAAAATTTAGAGCGTAAATCTGATTTGCTTGATAAAAAAGATGAAATTTTAGAGCAAAAAGAATCTAAACTTGAAGAAAGACAACAACAAGTAGATGCAAAAGAGAGTAGTGTTCAATCATTAATAAATAAACATGAACAAGAATTAGAACGCATCTCTGGTCTCACTCAAGAAGAAGCAGCTAATGAGCAACTTAAACGAGTTGAAGACGAATTGTCACAAGATATTGCAATACTTGTTAAGGAAAAAGAGAAAGAAGCCAAAGAAAAAGTCGATAAAAATGCAAAAGAGTTATTAGCAACAACGGTACAACGACTAGCTGCAGAACATACTTCAGAATCTACAGTATCGGTTGTTAATTTACCTAACGATGAAATGAAAGGACGGATCATTGGTAGAGAGGGTAGAAATATTAGAACACTCGAGACACTTACTGGTATTGATTTAATTATCGATGACACACCAGAAGCAGTTATACTATCAGGATTTGATCCAATCAGACGTGAAATTGCTAGAACAGCATTAGTCAATCTCGTTTCTGATGGTAGAATACACCCAGGACGCATTGAAGATATGGTGGATAAAGCTCGGAAAGAAGTAGATGATATTATACGTGATGCAGGTGAACAAGCGACATTTGAAATAAATGTACACAATATGCATCCAGATTTAGTTAAAATCTTAGGTCGTTTACAATACCGCACGAGTTATGGACAAAATGTGTTAAAACATTCAATTGAAGTGGCACATTTAAGTGGCATGCTTGCTGCTGAATTAGGAGAAGATATAACTTTAGCCAAAAGAGCTGGCTTATTGCATGATGTTGGTAAAGCCATCGATCATGAAGTAGAAGGTAGCCACGTAGAAATTGGTGTTGAATTGGCTAAAAAATATAATGAAACTGAAACAGTGGTTAATGCTATTCATTCACACCATGGAGATGTTGAACCAACATCTATTATTTCTATTCTAGTAGCTGCTGCTGATGCATTATCTGCTGCAAGACCTGGTGCTCGTAAAGAAACTTTAGAAAACTATATTAGAAGATTAGAGCGCTTAGAGACGTTATCGGAAAGCTATGATGGCGTAGATAAAGCATTCGCAATTCAAGCTGGTAGAGAGATTCGAGTTATTGTTTCACCAGATGCTATAGACGACTTAAAATCACATCGCTTAGCAAGAGATATAAAGAGCCAAATTGAAGATGAACTTCAATATCCTGGTCATATAAAAGTGACAGTTGTTCGTGAGACTAGAGCAATTGAGTATGCAAAATAAAAACGGTTGCCTTTAAGGCGACCGTTTTTTATTAATATCAATATGCTTTCTAAATTGTACTAAAAAGTATATGGATACTAACTTAATTCCAGATCAGTAATTTTAACTTCTTGGATTACTTCTGCCGTATCGTAACAATTTGTAGAAAGATTAGCGTACCTTTCAGCTAAACGATATGCATTGATATATAATTCAAGACTGTCTTTTGCAATGTCTTCTGCATCCTCACTTTTCGATGGATTGGCTGAAACTACTAAATTTGCAAACTTTTCTGGATCAATGTTAATTGACATGTATAACTTACAACTCCTATATATTTGTTTTCAATACTCTACTTATATAAATACCACTTAGCCAAATTTTAAAACTAAATTTAACTATATCATTTTAATTATAATCCTTTTCAATATGTTTAATATACATTAAACTAACAATATGAGAGGATGAACTTGTAATGAGAATATTATTTATTGGAGATATAGTTGGCAAAATTGGACGTGAAGCCATAACAACATATTTACCAAAACTGAAACAAACATATAGACCGACTGTAACTATCGTAAATGGTGAAAATGCCGCACACGGTAAAGGTCTGACTGAAAAGATTTATAAACAATTGCTTCGTGAAGGTGTAGACTTTGTAACAATGGGAAACCATACTTATGGTCAACGTCAAATTTATGACTTTATAGAAGAAGCGAATAGAATGGTCCGACCAGCTAACTTTCCTGATGAAGCACCAGGTGTAGGTATGCGTTTTATTCAAATTAATGATATTAAATTAGCTATTATAAATTTACAAGGTCGTGCCTTTATGCAGGACATTGATGATCCATTTAAAAAAGCTGATGCCTTAATAAAAGAAGCTCAAGCAGTTACCGATTATATTTTTGTAGATTTTCATGCTGAAACAACATCAGAAAAAAATGCTATGGGTTGGTATTTAGATGGTCGAGTTAGTGCGGTAGTAGGTACACATACACACATACAAACTGCAGACGAAAGAATTTTACCTCAAGGTACGGGTTATATTACCGATGTCGGTATGACAGGGTATTATGATGGAATATTAGGTATAAATAGAGATGAAGTTATTACTCGTTTTATTACAAGTTTGCCACAACGTCACGTCTTGCCAGATGATGGTAGAAGCGTGTTATCAGGTGTAGTAATAGATATAGATAAAAATGGACGTACAAAGCACATAGAGCGTGTGTTAATCAACGACGATCATCCCTTTAACTAACTATCGTCCATTAGTATGAATTTAAATAACTACCATTCTATACATAGTAATAGAGTGGTTTCTTTTGGTATTATTAAATATGAACTATTTTTCCACTAGGAGGCAAGATGATATGAGATCACAAATATCATGGAAAGTGGGCGGTCAGCAAGGCGAAGGAATTGAATCAACAGGAGAAATTTTTGCCACTGCTATGAATCGTAAAGGATATTATCTCTACGGCTATCGTCATTTTTCAAGTCGTATTAAAGGCGGTCACACAAATAATAAAATTCGAGTATCAACAACACCAGTACATGCTATTAGCGATGATTTAGATTTACTCATTGCATTTGACCAAGAAACAATTGAAGTCAATCATCATGAAATGAGAGAAGATAGCATTATTATAGCTGACAGTAAAGCTAAACCAGAAAAACCAGAAGATTGTCGAGCGCAACTCATAGATTTACCATTTACTGCAACAGCGAAAGAACTTGGTACTGCATTAATGAAAAATATGGTAGCAATTGGTGCTACATGTTCAATTATGAATATTGATACTACTGTCATAGAAACTTTAATTACAAACATGTTTAGCAAAAAAGGCGATAAAGTAGTTGAAATGAATATTCAAGCATTGCAAGAAGGCTATCGCCTGATGCAAGAACAACAAAGTACATTAATTGGTGATTTTGAATTAACAGATACTGCGGAGCAACCGCATTTATATATGATTGGTAATGATGCGATTGGTTTAGGCGCTTTATCTGCAGGATCAAGATTTATGGCTGCTTATCCAATTACACCAGCATCAGAAATTATGGAGTATATGATTGCCAATTTACCAAAAGTTGGTGGAACTGTAGTACAAACAGAAGATGAAATTGCTGCAGCTAACATGGCAATTGGCTCCAATTATGCTGGAGTGCGTGCATTTACAGCAAGTGCCGGACCGGGATTATCATTGATGATGGAAGCTATTGGATTGTCAGGTATGACCGAAACACCATTTGTGGTTATTAATACACAACGTGGTGGTCCATCTACAGGATTGCCGACAAAGCAAGAACAATCAGACTTAATGCAAATGATTTATGGTACTCATGGAGATATACCAAAGATTGTTGTTGCGCCTACTGACGCTGAAGATGCTTTCTATTTAACTATTGAAGCATTTAACTTAGCTGAGGAATATCAATGTCCTGTTATTGTTTTAAGTGATTTACAATTATCATTAGGAAAACAAACAGTAAAACATTTAGATTATAATAAAATTGAAATTAAACGTGGCGCTTTATTACAGTCTGATATTGAACGCGATGAAGATGATAAACTCTACTTTAAACGCTATGCTTTAACAGAAAGTGGTATTTCACCTAGACCGATTCCTGGTTTGAAAGGTGGTATACATCATGTCACTGGAGTTGAGCATAACGAAGAAGGTAAAACGAGTGAAGCAGCTAATAACAGACAACAACAAATGGAAAAACGTATGCGTAAAACACAACATTTACTCATTAATAATCCAGTTGATATAGATGAACAACATGATGAAGCAGATATTTTATATATTGGATTTATATCAACTAAAGGGTCAATTGCTGAAGGTAAAGAACGTTTAGAACAGCAAGGTATAAAAGTAAATCATTTACAAATCAGACAATTACATCCTTTCCCAAATGAACTTGTGCAGCAAGCAGTAAATAAAGCATCAAAAGTAATAATTGCTGAGCACAACTATCAAGGACAGTTAGCAAATATTATTAAAATGAATGTGAATATAGGTAATAAATTGGTAAACCAGACTAAATATGACGGTACACCATTTTTACCTCATGAAATAGAAGAAAAAGGTTTAGCAGTGGCTAAAGAAATAAAGGAGCTGGTTTAAGTGGCAACATTTAAAGATTTTAGAAACAATGTGAAGCCCAATTGGTGTCCAGGATGTGGAGATTTCTCAGTGCAAGCTGCGATTCAAAAAGCAGCAGCAAATGTTGGTTTAGAACCTGAGGAAGTTGCAGTTATTACTGGTATTGGTTGTTCTGGACGTTTATCAGGCTATATCAATGCATACGGTGTACATGGCGTGCATGGTCGTTCATTACCATTAGCACAAGGCGTGAAAATGGCAAATAAAGATTTGACTGTAATTGCATCTGGCGGCGATGGTGATGGTTATGCTATCGGTATGGGTCATACAATACATGCATTACGTCGAAATATGAATATGACATATATAGTTATGGACAACCAGATTTATGGTTTGACTAAAGGACAAACATCGCCATCATCCGCTCCTGGTTTTATTACTAAATCTACACCTAAAGGTAATATTGAACAAAATGTAGCTCCTTTAGAGCTAGCTATCTCTTCTGGAGCGACGTTTGTAGCACAAGGATTTTCTAGTGATATTAAAGGTTTAACGAAGATGATAGAAGATGCAATTAACCACGATGGATTTTCTTTTGTCAATGTGTTTTCTCCATGTGTGACATATAATAAAGTTAATACGTATGACTGGTTTAAAGAAAATTTAACGAGCATAGAAGATATCGAAGATTATGATGCTACAGATAAGCAAAATGCAATGCGTAATATTTTAGCTTACGAATCTTTAGTTAAAGGAATCGTATATCAAGATAGTGAAACACCTTCTTATGAATCGCAAATTGACGAGCTAGGTGAGACGTCACTAGCTAAAAAAGATATTCACATTGATGAAACACAATTCAATGAATTAATTGAGCAATTTGTCTAAGAATAATAATTGATGAATTTTACTATTTAAAAATGCCCAAGTAAATTTGTGTATAATATCGCTACTAAAGATAAATGAATAGTGATGACATGAATTAAAATATTACTAATATAGGAACGACCTATGAAATCAACGCGATTAAATTGATTTTGTAGTTGCGTTCCTTCTTTTTAATGTGAAATAAATTTCGTATAATCAAATAAACATTACATATAAGGAGCACAAGTTATGGTAGATAAATATACATCAATGACTGAACTATTTCAGCAAACAAGTGCTCAAGAAGATTGGGAAATTGAGACTATAAATAGAGACAGTCACGTACTTGTAGCTGCTATACACGGTGGTGCAATTGAAAGAGGAACGAGCGAAATTGCACAATTGATTGCACAACTAGGTGGTTATGATTATTATAGTTTTAATGCTATACGCCCTAATAAAAACCATGAACTACACGTGACTGCGAATCATTTTGATGATCCACTATTACTATCTATGGTGAGAGAAAAGGAGCATGCTTTATCCATTCATGGGTGTATGGGTGACAAACCAGAAATATATATTGGCGGTAAAGATAGCACTTATATTGAGCGAATTAAATCTAAATTAACGGCTCAGGGTGTGGTTGTTAAAGATGCGCCATCGCCAATAGCGGGAAAGCATGCTGATAACTTTGTTAATCAAAGTAAACGCCAGCAAGGTATCCAATTGGAATTAACTGTTGCATTTAGAAAAGCATTGTTTAAGAATCGTCAGTTTAAAGAGCAAGATAGAGTGAATAAAGATAACTGGGCACCGTTTATGTATCAAATCGCACAGGCACTAGTTGAAGTTTATCAATATGAATAAAGCAATATATCGATTGTGTTAATTCGGTCTATTATTGCTAAGGGGGTATCTTTAATGGATACATTTCGCACAATGACTGAATTAGAAAATGCAACTACTAAAAATAAGGATTGGGACATCATAACACGTGATGTGAAATCAGCGGTGTTAATTGCAGCTATTCACGGTGGCGGTATCGAACCGGGAACTACAGAAGTATGTGATTTAATTGCAGAAAAAGGACATTATAGCTTTTATACTTTTAAAGGATTACGACGACAAAAAAATGTCGAATTACATGTCACCTCTCGCCATTACGATCAATCCACTATGCAAGTTATGGTATCGAAAGTGTATCAAGCAGTAGCAATTCATGGTTGTATAGGTGATGAATCAATTGTGTATATTGGTGGTAAAGACAAATCACTTATGACTTCAATTGAGCAGTTGTTAACTAAAGCTAACTTTAAAGTAGCTAAAGCGCCTGACCATCTATCGGGTAAACATGATGATAATATTATTAATTACACACAGCAAAATGCTGGAGTGCAATTAGAATTAACTACAGCATTAAGACAAAGTTTTTTTAAAGATTATAAGTTTAATAGAAAACATCGTGAAAGTAGAGATAATTGGAATCACCATATGTATGCATTTGCAGATGCTATCATCAAAGCTATTGAAACAAGTAATAAATAATATTAGTGTAAAATGAAATATTTATGTCAATATAGAACTGTAAGTAAGCATAGTACGGCTTGCTAAAATAAAGGAGTTTTGCGCTATTACTCAATCTGCTTATTTGGTACACTGGAGAAGAATATTACTGTTTTGAGAGGGGTTAATGATATGGATGATACGTTAATGAGTGTTCAAATTATACCAAAAACGCCAAATGGAGAAGATGTTATCCCATATGTTGATGAAGCAATAAAAGTCATAGACGATTCAGGACTTGATTATAGAGTTGGACCACTTGATACGACAGTGCAAGGGGATATGAATGAATGCTTAATATTATTGCAAAAACTGAATGATCGTATGGTAGAATTAGAAGTTCCTAGTATTATAAGTCAAGTGAAATTTTATCATGCACCAGAGGGCATTACGATTGAGACGTTAACAGGAAAATATGATGAAGTTTAAACAGCAAGTAAAGATAAGCATTTTACTTTAGTGAGTAATAGACAAATACGCGCAGTGTACTATTAATGTATAAATGAGTAGCTGATAATTCATTTTGCATAAGTGGACGACATTTAATATAATAAAAGAATGATTAAGGGCATGTATAAAGTGTATTGAGTTTTAACGTTAATGAAGTGCGCTAATTGTAACAAATGTGGGCGTAGACTACTTTTAGGCACAAGTCAATATGTGAAATTATAATTAACTATATTATAAACGATTTAGGTGTTATAACGGTGTTATAGCACCTAGTAATATTTCACTAAACAAACTCATAAACACTTTGGCTACAGAAAGGGTTTTTTAAGTGAATGAAGAGCAAAGAAAGCAATCATCTATAAACATTTTAGATGAGCGCGATAAGAAAGCAGAGAAAGAAACGAAAGATTATAGTAAATATTTTGAACATGTTTATCAGCCACCAAGTTTAAAAGAAGCTAAAAAACGTGGTAAGCAATCAGTACAATATAACGACGATTTTAAAATTGAAGAAAAATATAGAAATATGGGGTTAGGACGTACCTTTTTAATCAAAACATATGGTTGTCAGATGAATGCACACGATACAGAAGTTATGGCTGGAATTTTAAGTGCCTTAGGTTATCAAGCAACAGATGATATCAATACAGCTGATGTTATATTAATAAATACTTGTGCGATACGTGAAAATGCGGAAAATAAAGTATTTAGTGAAATAGGTAACCTTAAACATTTAAAACGAGAACGCCCAGATGCCTTAATAGGTGTATGTGGCTGTATGTCTCAAGAGGAATCTGTAGTAAATAAAATTTTAAAATCTTATCAAAATGTTGATATGATTTTTGGCACACATAATATTCATCGTTTACCTGCCATTTTAGAAGAGGCATATTTATCAAAAGCTATGGTTGTTGAAGTGTGGTCAAAAGAAGGCGATGTAGTAGAAAACTTGCCTAAAGTACGTGCAGGTAATATTAAAGCTTGGGTTAATATTATGTATGGATGTGATAAATTCTGTACTTACTGTATTGTACCTTTTACTCGTGGTAAAGAACGCAGTAGACGACCAGAAGATATAATTGAAGAAGTGAGAGGCTTAGCTAGAGAAGGCTATCAAGAAATCACATTATTAGGTCAAAATGTTAACTCTTATGGCAAAGATATCGAAGGAATTGACTATGGTCTTGGAGATTTATTAGAAGATATTTCTGAAATTGATATACCTCGTGTCCGATTTACGACTAGTCACCCATGGGATTTTACAGATCGCATGATTGATATTATTGCTAAAGGTGGAAATATTGTTCCACATATTCATTTACCAGTACAATCTGGTAATGATGCAGTATTGAAAATAATGGGACGTAAATATACACGCGAAAGCTATCTAGAATTAGTGAATAAAATTAAAACAGCGATTCCAGATATCGCTTTAACAACAGATATTATTGTAGGTTATCCGAATGAAACTGAAGCACAATTCGAAGAAACATTGTCGTTATATGATGAAGTTGAATTTGAACATGCTTATACGTATATATACTCTCAAAGAGATGGTACTCCGGCGGCTAAAATGAAAGATAATGTACCACAAGATGTGAAAAAAGCACGTTTACAAGCATTGAATAAAAAAGTGTCATATTACTCAGAACGTGCTATGAGTAAATACGAAGGTGAAATAGTTCAAGTATTATGCGAAGGTACAAGTAAAAGAGATGATACTGTTTTATCAGGTTATACTGATAAAAACAAATTAGTTAACTTTAAAGCACCCAAATCAATGATTGGTAAAATTGTAGATGTAAAAATTGACGAAGCGAAACAATACTCATTGAATGGTACGTTTGTACAACAAACTCAAAAAACAGTGGTGATGCCATAGTGTATAATAAAGAGCAAATATTAACCGAAACGGATTTCATTGTCCAACAAATTCAAGATTTAGACACAGTTAAAGACTATCAACAGGTGGAACGCCAAATTCATCAAAATGATCAAATCGAATCAAAAATGCAAGAATTAAAGAAAAACCAAAAGCAATCAGTGAATTTGCATAACTATGGTAAAATGAATGCATTAAAACAATCTGAAGATAAAATTAGTGACATTGAATCAATTATTAATACTATGCCGATAGTTGAAGAATTTCGTTCATTGCAATATGATGCTAATGATTTATTGCAAATGATGATTAGCACGATGGAAGATGAGTTGAACCAATTAAATGATTCAACTAACAACCAAAAGTAATAAGTAACATCATGGAAAGGGTGAACACAGGTTGAATACAAAAAAATTAACTATTACAGCAATGTTGATTGCCATCAATGTTGTGCTAAGTAGTGTAATAATTATCCCGTTAGGGCCAGTGAAAGCTGCACCAATACAACATTTAATTAATGTATTATGTGCTGTTTTCGTTGGACCATGGTTTGGCCTAGCTCAGGCAGTTATTTCATCTACTTTACGTATGATTTTTGGTACAGGCAGTGTGTTTGCTTTTCCAGGTAGTATGATTGGTGTCTTATTAGCTAGTGTATTTTACATTTACCGTAAACATATCTTTATGTCAGCTATTGGTGAAGTAATAGGTACAGGAATTATCGGTAGTTTAATATGTATCCCACTTGCTTGGATTGTAGGTTTACAACATTTTGCTATTAAACCCTTAATGATTGCTTTTATTGTATCAAGTATGATTGGTGCCATAATTAGTTATATCATTTTAATGATGTTGAAGAAAAAAGGAATTTTACAACGATTTTTATAGAACATGAAACTAAACGGAGTTCATATACATATATTGGAATCACACTTTAAATTTAATGTATTGAAAGTGTAATCAATGTATGTCGTGTGACCTTCGTTTTTTTCATATTTTAGTAATTTAACTTAGGTGAACACGGTTTTGTTAAAATGGGCTTGCTTGTTTATTTATGTTAAAATTTAAGAGTTAAATATTAAAAGGTGTGGCTACAATTCCACTTAACATATAAAATACGTGATAAATGTAAACATAGAAGACTGAATAAAGGATTGTGAAAAAATAACATGGCTAATGAAACTCCAATGATGCAACAATATTTGAAAATTAAAGCGCAATATCAAGATTGTCTATTATTTTTTAGACTAGGTGATTTTTATGAAATGTTTTTTGAAGATGCAAAAGAAGCATCTCGTGTATTGGAAATTACATTAACTAAACGTGACGCCAAAAAAGAAAATCCGATACCTATGTGTGGTGTGCCTTATCATTCTGCCGATAGTTATATTGAAACATTAATTAATAATGGCTATAAAGTGGCGATTTGTGAACAAATGGAAGATGCTAAATTGACCAAAGGTATGGTAAAAAGAGAAGTTGTCAGAGTAGTGACTCCAGGTACAGTAATGGAGCACGGTGGTGTGGATGACACTCAAAATAATTATATACTAAGTTTTATTGAAGATGAAACGAATTTTGCACTTAGTTATTGTGATGTTTCAACAGGTGAACTAAAAGTTACACATTTTACAGATGAAGCGACATTAATCAATGAAATTACGACAGTTAATCCTAATGAAATAGTAGTTCATAAGCCAATAAGTGATAGTTTAAAAAGACAAATTAGCTTAACTACGGAAACAATTACAGTCGTAGATACAATTACTGATATGATGTATAACGTAAATCAATTGCAACATCACACTATGTATTATGCAACGCAGTTGTTACTAGACTACATCCATCATACACAAAAAAGAGACTTATCTCATATTGAGACAGTAGTAACTTATGAAGCTATTAACTTTATGAAAATGGATTTTTACGCGAAGCGAAATTTAGAATTAACTGAAAGTATTAGATTAAAATCTAAAAAAGGTACGTTACTCTGGCTTATGGATGAAACGAAAACACCTATGGGTGCGAGACGATTAAAGCAATGGATAGATAGACCGTTAATAAATCATCAACAAATAGAACAACGTTTAAACACTGTTGAACAGTTCTTAAGTCATTTTATCGAACGAGATACACTGCGTGGCTATTTAAACCAAGTGTACGATATCGAACGTTTAGTTGGACGTGTAAGCTATGGCAATGTCAATGCGAGAGATTTGATTCAATTGAAGCATTCGATTATGGAAATTCCGAATATAAAAACGTTATTGAACTCTTTTGATAATCAAATGAGTGAACAATTTCTCAAATTAGAACCATTAGATGATTTGTTACAGTTGTTAGAACAAAGTCTAGTAGATGAACCACCTATTTCAGTTAAAGATGGTGGGTTATTTAAACAAGGATTCAACTCACAATTAGATGAATATTTAGAAGCCTCTCAAAATGGTAAAACATGGTTAGCAGAGCTTCAAGCTAAAGAACGACAACGCACAGGAATTAAGTCACTGAAAATTAGTTATAATAAAGTGTTTGGCTATTACATTGAGATTACACGTGCTAATTTACAAGGCTTTGATCCTGAACAGTATGGATACAATAGAAAACAAACGCTTTCCAATGCAGAACGCTTTATCACTGATGAATTAAAAGAAAAAGAAGATATTATTTTAGGTGCGGAAGATAAAGCTGTTGACTTGGAATATGAATTATTTACGCAGATTCGTGAACATGTAAAATCTTACACTGCGCAACTGCAACAACAAGCTAAAATTATTTCAGAACTAGATTGTTTACAAAGCTTTGCAGAAATTGCACAAAAATACAATTATGTCCGTCCTACTTTTAGTGAAGATAAAACTTTGCAACTTAATGATTCTAGACATCCTGTCGTGGAACGTGTAATGGATTATAATGATTATGTACCTAATGATTGTACATTAGATCGAGATACATTTATTTATTTAATTACAGGCCCTAACATGTCAGGTAAATCTACGTATATGCGTCAAGTAGCAATAATTAGTATCATGGCTCAAATGGGAGCTTATGTGCCGTGTAGTAGTGCTGTGTTACCGATATTTGATCAAATTTTTACACGTATTGGTGCCGCAGATGATTTAGTATCCGGTAAGAGTACATTTATGGTGGAGATGTTAGAAGCACAAAAAGCGTTAGCAAATGCAACAGCAGATAGCTTAATTATTTTTGATGAAATAGGTCGAGGTACTTCCACATATGATGGTCTTGCATTAGCGCAATCTATGATAGAGTATGTGGCGCATACTTCTCATGCTAAAACATTATTTTCAACGCATTATCATGAATTAACTACATTAGATCAAACATTAAAATGTTTAAAAAATGTGCATGTAGCTGCAAATGAATATAATGGTGAATTAATCTTCTTGCACAAAGTAAAAGATGGTGCAGTTGATGATAGTTACGGCATACAAGTAGCACAATTAGCCCATTTACCTGAAGCGGTTATAGAACGTGCTCAAGTTATATTAAATGCTTTTGAACAACATGATACAGTAACAGGACCAACTATCGCTTACGATAATGCAGCAGCAACGACAACTGATGAAAATAATGTTACTGATGATAGTCATAACTCAGATCGAGATGATCAGTTTGAACAAGCTACTTTTGATTTATTTGATGTACCACAAACAGAAAGTGAAGTAGAAATAGCCATTAAACAGTTGAATTTATCTAATATGACACCTATTGATGCATTGGTTAAGTTGAATGAATTACAAAATCAATTGAAATAGAGGTGGAAACATGGGAAAAATAAAAGAGTTACAAACCTCTTTAGCAAATAAAATTGCTGCGGGTGAGGTAGTAGAACGACCAGGTTCAGTAGTGAAAGAATTGTTAGAAAATGCGATAGATGCGCAAGCAACAGAAATAAATATTGCAGTTGAACAATCTGGCGTATCTTCTATCAGAGTGGTTGATAACGGAACGGGAATTAGTGAAGATGATTTAGCTTTAGTCTTTCATAGACACGCTACGAGTAAACTAGATGACGATGATGATTTATTTCATATTAGAACATTAGGTTTTCGTGGGGAAGCATTAGCCAGTATTTCATCCGTTGCAAAAGTGACTTTGAAAAGTTGTACAGATAATCTTGAAGGTCATGAAGTTTATGTTGAAAATGGTGCGATTTTACAACAAAAACCTGCAAAAGCAAAACAAGGTACAGATATATTGGTGGAAAGCTTATTTTATAATACGCCAGCTAGACTAAAGTACATTAAAAGTCTATATACAGAATTAGGTAAAATAACAGATATCGTTAATAGAATGGCTATGAGTCATCCTAATATTCGATTTACTTTGACTGCTGATGGCAAAGAAATTATTAAGACAAATGGCTCTGGTCGTACGAACGAAGTAATGGCTGAAATCTACGGTATGAAAGTAGCAAAAGATTTGGTACATATACAAGGAGATACTAGTGACTATCATTTAGAAGGGTTTGTCGCTAAACCAGAACATTCTCGTAGTAATAAGCATTATATTTCAATATTTATTAACGGACGTTATATACGCAATTTTGTGTTAAATAAAGCAATTTTAGAAGGCTATCATACATTATTAACTATTGGTCGTTATCCTATTTGTTATTTAAATATTGAAATGGACCCAATATTAGTAGATGTTAATGTTCATCCGACAAAATTAGAAGTTAGATTATCAAAAGAAGAACAACTGTATAAATTAATTGTCGAAAAAATAAGAGAAGCATTTCACGATAAAATCCTTATCCCACATAATGATTTGGATAAAGTAAATAAAAAAAATAAAGTGCTTGACCAATTTGAACAGCAAAAAATTGACTTTGAACAACGTCAACAGTACAACGATCATCAAGCATCTACTGAGGCAACGTCAAACTATCCGTCATCTAATGAACCATCGAGCCAAGTAAAAGATCAATCAGAATCGGGTTACACTAATCAGTCTTCCTCAACATCGATTCCAGATACAGCGCAACAAGAGGAGACTGACGCAGATTATAAGGCAAAACAACGCGAGGTACTATCTAACTTAACAGATGAGGATGATGTACCAATTGTTAACGTTGACAATGAAGTTACAGCATCTGATATTAAAGACCAACGTTCACAAACACCATCACGTCGAGTACCCTATATGGAAATTGTAGGTCAAGTGCACGGTACGTATATTATCGCTCAAAATGAAGATGGTATGTATATGATCGATCAACATGCTGCTCAAGAAAGAATTAAGTATGAATACTTTAGAGAAAAAATAGGTCATGTATCAAATGAAGTTCAAAATTTATTAATTCCTTTAACTTTTCATTTTTCTAAGGATGAATTAATGATTATAGAGCAATATAAAGAGGAATTAGCTAAAGTTGGTGTTCAACTTGAACCATTCGGTGGACATGATTATATTGTTGATAGTTATCCAGTGTGGTTTCCAAAATTAGAAGCAGAAGAAATCATTAAAGATATGATAGAATATGTGTTGGAACATAAAAAAGTAAATATTAATAAAATTAGAGAAGAAGCAGCCATTATGATGAGTTGCAAAAAATCTATTAAAGCCAATCATTTTTTAAAAAATAATGAGATGGCAGAATTAGTCGACCAATTACGTGATGCAGAAGATCCTTTTACGTGTCCACATGGACGTCCCATTATCATTAACTTTTCGAATTATGAATTAGAACGATTATTTAAACGTATTATGTAGGAGGAGAGACAAATGAAGCCACATATACTACCTGCAATCCGCACAATGAAAGATTTAGAAAAACTTATTGAGACAGATTACAATGAATGTGTGTTGTTAGACACACATGTAGGACACGTAAAAAGTATTATGGATTTGTTAAATAAACATCAAATGAAAACATTTATTCATATTGATTTAATAAAAGGTATGAGTCATGATGAATTCGCATGTGAATATATTATTCAAAACTACCAACCTGCTGGAATTATCTCCACAAAAACAAAAGTAATAAAAAAAGCCAAGGCATTAAATACAACAACAGTGCTAAGAGTATTTATTATTGATAGCCATGCTTTAACGCGTAGCATAGAATTAATTAAACGTGTCGAACCAGATTTTGTTGAAGTATTGCCAGGAATAGCTAGCAAAGCAATTCGAGCTATAGATGAAGAAACTGACACAAAAGTAATTGCTGGGGGATTAATTAAAGAAGTATCTGAAGTAGAACAAGCAGTAAGTAATGGTGCGAAATATATTACAACAAGTGATCGCGATTTATGGTGATAGAAAAATTGACTACCGTTTAAATTTTAAAACAGTAGTTTCAGACTGTCGATAAAGTTTCCAACTTTGTTGGCAGTTTTTTTATGCACGCTTTCCGCGGGCCCTGCCTTAGCCTGTAGTCTTCAGCTAGCGCTATTCCCGCAGGAGTCGGCATAAATCACTGCCGATACTATTTATTTAATTCATAGTCCATTTGGTATCACAAAAATAATAACTAAAGTGGATTACCATGCAGGTATCAGTTATATTTTTTAGATAAAACATCACATTTAGGAACTGTTCAGTAACAAACGATACACGGTGTTGTCACAATACAGATTTCTGTCACACTCCGCAGCCTGTCGACAAAGTCACAGACTTTGTGGGCAGTTTTTTTATGCACGCTTTCCGCGGGCCCTGCCTCAGCTTGTAGTCTTCGGCGAGTGCTATTCCCGCAGGAGTCGGCATAAATTACTGCCAATCTATAAAAATGACTTTAGCAGAATTAATACTTAAGATCTGTTTACTGACAAAAAACAAGATGTTATAGATAAAGTTTCCATAGATATCACGCTTATGTGTGCTGACATAAATCTTCAAAACGTAATGTGGTTAGTAAAAGGTTGTGTAATGATCTGAAAGGCTATTATTTGAAAAACTTTTTAAATAAAAATAAAAAAATCTTCAGTGACTATAGCTTGTATAATCACCAAAACTGGACTTCTTAAGATACGTATTTTATTTAGAATGATTTAATTGTGACAAATTTTTTAACGATAATATTGACAACGCTTACAAACAAAGTGTAAAATGAGGGCAAGTTAATATTAGAACAGAGATGGGAGATTTCTACGATTTATTAAACCGGTGGTTCGAAGCGTTCAACTGGCTATAATTTGTAGGAGTCTCTTTATCTTTATTAGGAGGAATCTCTATGAGTGTATATTTTGCAGAGTTTTTGGGGACTTTGATTCTTGTTCTTTTTGGTGGTGGCGTCTGTGCTAACGTCAACTTAAAAAGAACTGGTGGTTCTGGAGCAGATTGGATTGTTATTGCTGCTGGATGGGGATTAGCAGTTACATTTGGTGTTTACGCGGTTGGCAATATTTCTGGAGCACATATTAATCCTGCGGTTACAATAGCTATGGCTATGGATGGTGCAGTGACTTGGGGAGTAGTACCTGGTTATATCATCTGTCAAATTCTAGGTGGTATTGTCGGTGGTGCAATTGTATGGTTAATGTATTTACCACATTGGAAAGCAACTGAAGATCAAGGCGCAAAATTAGGTGTGTTTTCAACGGCACCAGCAATTAAAAACTATTTCGCTAACTTTTTAAGTGAAATTATTGGTACTACAGCATTGACGTTAGGTTTGTTATTTATTGGTATGAATAAAATAGCTGATGGTTTAAATCCACTTATCGTAGGTGGCTTAATCATTGCTATAGGGCTAAGTTTAGGTGGACCAACAGGTTATGCAATTAACCCTGCTCGTGATTTAGGTCCTAGAATTGCACATGCAATTTTACCTATTTTTGGTAAAGGTACTTCGAATTGGGGTTACGCAATTGTTCCCGTATTAGGACCGATTGCAGGAGGAATGTTAGGTGCAGTAATTTATAGATTGTTCTACAAAGGCGCATTTGATATCATGTCTATTGTTACAATTGTAGTGGTCATCATTACACTTGTTATTGGCGTATTATTAAATAAAGCCGATAAAACTGGAGAAGTTGAAGCAGTTAAATAACAAATAAACATAGTCATTGAACAATAGTTTATTTATAGTTTTGCAGGGTACAGGATTATAATTGAAAACTAAGCATACTTGAGATGTTAATTGTTCTAAGTATAATCAACCGAGAGAAAGGGAGTTAATTAATATGGAAAAATATATTTTGTCAATAGACCAAGGAACAACAAGTTCACGTGCAATATTATTCAACAAAGATGGAGAAATTGATGGTGTTGCTCAAAGAGAATTTAAACAATTCTTTCCTAAATCAGGTTGGGTAGAGCATGATGCGAATGAAATTTGGACATCTGTATTAGCAGTTATTGCAGAAGTATTAAATGAAAAAAATGTTAGTGCTGAACAAATTGCAGGCATCGGAATTACTAACCAACGTGAAACTACAGTAGTATGGGATAAAAAATCTGGTCGTCCAGTTTACCATGCTATCGTTTGGCAATCTCGTCAAACTCAAGGAATTTGTCAAGAGTTGAAAGAACAAGGACTTGAAGAAAAATTCCGTGAAAAAACAGGACTATTGTTAGACCCATATTTTGCTGGAACAAAAGTAAAATGGATTTTAGATAACGTCGATGGTGCGAGAGAACAAGCAGACAATGGAGATTTATTATTTGGTACTATTGATTCATGGCTAGTTTGGAAGTTATCTGGTGGACAAGCACATATTACAGATTACTCAAATGCAAGTAGAACTTTAGTATACAATATTCATGAATTACAATGGGATAAAGAATTATTAGATATACTTAATATACCTGAAAGCATGTTGCCTGAAGTTAAAGAATCAAGTGAAGTTTATGGTAATACTATTGATTATCATTTCTTTGGTCAAGAAGTACCAATTGCAGGTATTGCAGGTGACCAACAAGCAGCGTTATTCGGGCAAGCATGCTTCAACCGTGGTGATGTTAAAAACACATATGGCACTGGTGGATTTATGTTAATGAACACTGGTGAAGAAGCAGTAAAATCTAAAAGTGGTTTGTTGACTACAATTGCATATGGACTTGATGGTAAAGTACATTATGCACTTGAAGGATCAATTTTCGTTTCAGGATCTGCAATACAATGGTTAAGAGATGGTTTACGTATGATAAATTCAGCGCCACAATCTGAAAACTATGCTGAACGTGTAGAATCTACAGAAGGTGTTTATGTCGTACCTGCTTTTGTAGGACTAGGCACACCATACTGGGATGCTGAAGCAAGAGGAGCAATCTTTGGTTTAACACGTGGTACTGAAAAAGAACACTTTATTAGAGCTACATTGGAATCATTATGTTATCAAACACGTGATGTATTAGAAGCTATGGAAAAAGATTCTGATATTAAAGTAAATAACTTACGTGTTGATGGTGGCGCAGTTAAAAATAACTTCATTATGCAATTCCAATCAGATTTGTTACACGTTGAAGTAGAGAGACCAGAAATAAATGAAACAACAGCATTAGGTGCAGCATACTTAGCCGGTTTAGCGGTTGGTTTCTGGGAAAGTAAAGATGAAATTGCTAATCGTTGGAAATTAGAAAAATCATTTAATCCAGAAATGGAAGAAGCTGAAAGTACTAAATTGTACAAAGGTTGGAAAAAAGCTGTTGAAGCAACACAGGTTTTTAAGTTAGATGAAGAGTAAAAAATATTGGACTTAAAATAATTAACTATGCTACAATTAGGGTAAGTTAATAATACAAGTGAGAAGTAGAGACTCTGTTCGTACAAAATTATATGTATAGGATAGGTCTCTACTTTTTTAATTTTATAGGAGGCGCTCGGATTATGACTTTATCAACACTTAAAAGAGAGCAAATTAAAAAGGATTTAAAAGATAACTCATTTGACGTTGTTATCATCGGTGGTGGAATAACTGGTGCTGGTATAGCGTTAGATGCTAGTGAAAGAGGTATGAAAGTCGCATTAGTTGAAATGCAAGACTTTGCTCAAGGTACAAGTTCTCGTTCTACTAAATTAGTACATGGTGGATTACGTTATTTAAAACAACTACAAGTAGGTGTAGTAGCGGAAACAGGTCGTGAACGTGCCATTGTATACGAAAACGGTCCACATGTAACTACGCCTGAAAGAATGTTATTGCCAATGCATAAAGGCGGAAGTATGGGTAAATTCACTACTTCTATTGGACTAACTATGTATGATAGATTAGCTGGTGTTAAACGTTCAGAACGCAAGAAAATGTTGAACAAAAAAGAAACATTGGCTAAAGAACCATTAGTTAAACAAGCTGGATTAAAAGGTGGCGGTTCATATGTTGAGTATCGTACGGATGATGCACGTTTAACAATCGAAGTAATGAAACGTGCTGAAGAAAAAGGTGCGACAATTATTAACCACAGTAAATCAATGCATTTCACATATGATAATAATGAAAAAGTGAATGGTATTAATGTAGAAGACCAAATCTCTGGTGAAACTTATACAATTGGTGCTAAAAAAGTTATCAATGCAAGTGGTCCATGGGTAGATGAAGTACGTAGTGGTGACTATGCACGTAATAATAAACAATTACGTTTAACAAAAGGTGTCCACATTGTTATCGATCAATCTAAATTCCCATTAGGTCAAGCAGTATACTTTGATACTGAAAAAGATGGTCGTATGATTTTTGCAATTCCACGTGAAGGCAAAGCGTATGTTGGTACAACAGATACGTTTTATGACAACGACAAAACATCACCTTTAGCAACACAAGAAGATAGAGATTATTTAATAGATGCAATTAATTATATGTTCCCTGATGTTCAAGTTGAAGATAGCGATATTGAATCATCATGGGCAGGTGTTAGACCACTTATTTTAGAAGAAGGTAAAGATCCTTCAGAAATTTCTCGTAAAGACGAAGTATGGGAAGGTAAATCAGGCTTATTAACTATCGCAGGTGGTAAATTAACTGGTTACCGTCATATGGCATTAGAAATTGTTGATTTATTAGCAAAACGTCTAAAAGAAGAATATAAATTAAAATTCAAACCATGTGAAACTAAACATTTACCAATTTCAGGCGGTGATGTTGGTGGTAGTCAAAACTTCGACAATTATATTGATGAAAAAGTGAAAGACGCTAAAGCTTATCAAATTGATGAACCATTAGCACGTCATATTGTATCTAAATATGGTTCAAATGCAGAAGAACTATTCAAAATTGCACAAACAGCTCAATATCAAGATACAGGTTTACCTTTAGATATATATACTGAACTTATTTATTCAATTCAAAATGAAATGGTATATCGTCCAACAGATTTCTTTATTCGTCGTACTGGAAAATTATACTTCAAAATTGATGACGTCTTAAATTACAAAGAACAAGTTATCGATGTTATGTCTGAATTACTTGGTTATAGTGATGTACAAAAAGAACTTTATAAACAAGAATTAGAAACTGCAATAAATGAAGCGCAAACAGGCAATAATCAACCAGCAGTTAAAGAATAATTAAACAATGCATAAATGTTAATTAGCTATAAGCTAATTGATTAATAACAAATAAATAGCCATATATGAGGCGAGTAGATGAAATCAACTATTGATTTCACTCTCGTCTTTTTTATATTGATAAATCATAATTGTGTTTCATAACAGACTATAAATAATGATTAAATGATTAGGGTATAGATATTTAATAGCAAGTTAAAGATGTTATACTTATATATGAATACAAGCTGAACACATATTATATCAACAAACTATAAGTCACAAATGGAGGGCTAAAACCATGGGTCAAAAAGAATTAAATATCACAGTTGCAGATGGCACAATGATACCAGTAAAACTTGATAAAGCTAAGAAAACTACTATTGGTGTCATACATATATTTCACGGTATGGCTGAACATATGGATAGATATGATACGTTGGTAATGTCGTTAAACCAACAAGGTTACGATGTCATACGTCATAATCATAGGGGACACGGACCAACATGTAATCAAGAAGATAGAGGTCATATAGATAGCTTTGAACAAGTAGCAGATGATGCGTTTGAAATAGCGCAAACATTATGTACAAACCATGAAGGATTACCTTATATTGTTATAGGCCATTCTATGGGTTCTATTATTGCACGTTTATTTATCACGAAATATCCTGATGCTGCAAATGGTTTGATTCTAAGTGGTACAGGTTATTTTTCAAAAATTGCAGGTTACTCAATTGCAACATTGTTGAAGATAATCACGTTGATATTTGGTAAAAGCAAGAGATTGAAGTGGGTAAATAATCTAATGTATAAAACACTGAATAAAAAAATCAATAATCCTAAAACGACTAGTGATTGGATATCTTCAGATGAACAATATGTCAAAAATTTTATTGACGACGAATATACGGGCTTTCTCGTATCTAACCAATTGATCTATGAAACAGTCAGATACATTAATAAATTAAATAGACAAAAATATATACGTAAAATGCATAGGGCAATGCCGATTTTGATGATTTCCGGTAAAGATGACCCATTAGGTAACTATGGTAAAGGTATTCATCGTCTTGGTAAGATCTTCAAACAAGGTCATATAAACCATGTGACCATTCAAATATATAAAAATAAAAGACATGAAATATTATTTGAGCGTGAGCATGAAATAATTTGGCAACATATGTATGATTGGATTCAAAAACAGATTTTAACAGCAAAATGATATAGGAAAAGTGAGTGATTTGAAGTGCAACAAGATAAACCATTTATCATAGTTATAGTGGGACCAACGGGTGTAGGTAAAACAGAACTTAGTATAAAGTTAGCGAAAGAAATTAATGGGGAAGTTATTAGTGGTGATTCCATGCAAGTTTATAAAGGTATGGATATCGGCACTGCAAAAATATCAGTTCCAGAAATGGAAGGTATAACACATCATATGCTTGATATACTAATGCCTGATGAGACTTTTTCTGCATATGATTTTAAAACACGCGCACAACAATTGATATCTGAAATTACTGCTCGTGGAAACGTACCTATTATTGTAGGCGGTACAGGTCTTTATATACAATCGTTAATTTATGATTATGCTTTTCAAGATGAGACGATAACAGAAACAAAAGCAAATGAAGTTGAGCAGCGATTGACGGAGTTGGAAGCACTAAATAATCATGATTTACATGAGTATTTAAAAAGTTTTGATCCAGCATCAGCTGAAGCAATACATCCCAATAATAGAAAAAGAGTAGTGCGTGCAATTCAATATTATTTAAAAACCGAAAAACTTTTAAGTGAACGTAAGAAAGTTCAACAATTTACAGAAAATTATGATACATTATTATTAGGGATGGAAATGACGCGTGAAACATTATATGAAAGAATAAATAAAAGAGTTGATATAATGTTGCGTGATGGATTATTAGAAGAAGTTCAACAACTTGTAGACAAAGGTTATGAAGAATGTCAAAGTATGCAAGCAATTGGTTATAAAGAAATAATCCCAGTTGTTAAAGGTTCTGTATCACTTGAGGAAGGTACGGAGAAATTAAAACAGCATTCCCGCAATTATGCCAAGCGTCAAATGACATGGTTTAAGAACAAAATGAATGTGCATTGGTTAGATAAAGAGAAACAATCACTTTTTTCAATCTTTGATGAAATTTCCGTCTTAATACAGAAAAGGAGAAGGTAATATGCATGCAAAGGAAAACAACCAAGATCAATTACTAAATCAATTTAAAACTGAAAAGACAGATATTATTGTTTTTCTAGTTAATGGTTTTCAAATGAAAGGTCAAATTGAAAACTTTGATGAAAGTAGTGTGACTTTATTTTCCCAAAACAAGCAGCATCTCATTTATAAACATGCCATCAGCACGTTTACAATCGATGATGGGGAATAATATAAAACATTAAAATTATAAAAGGTTGCAATATAACTAAGACACTTTTTACGACTAAAGTCGAGACGAAGGGGTTCAGTTATATTGCAACCTTATTTTTATAGTAATGTTTCGATATCTTGCTTAAATTGATTTGGTTTTTTCTGTGGAGAAAAACGATTGATTACATTTCCTTCACGATCAACTAAAAATTTAGTAAAGTTCCATTTGATTTTTTCGTTAAAAAAGCCATTTTGTGCTTCCGTTAAAAATTTATACAATGGATGTTGATTTTCCCCTTTGACATCAATTTTTTCATGAATAGGGAAAGTTACTCCGTAATTAATCTTGCAGTTTTGTGTAGCTTCTTCACCAGTTCCAGGTTCTTGCCCGCCGAATTGATTACAAGGGAAACCAAGTATTACGAAGCCTTGATCCTTATATTCTTCATATAGTGCTTGTAAATCTTCGAATTGTGGAGTGAAGCCACATTCACTTGCTGTATTAACAATTAACATAACTTGGCCTTTATATTTATCCAAAGTGTAACTGCTACCATCAGGCATTTGTACGTTTATATCATAAATGTTCATTATGCTTTCACCTCTTTATATTACTAACTTAACATACTTTACTACTGTAGTCTTTAGATATACACTATGGTAAAATAGCTTAGAAAACTTTAAAGAGAGGTGGCATGTTATGAGCCAAGCTAAAAGCTATACGACGAAGAAACAATTAGAAACGGCGGTATTAGTTGGCGTACATGCTGATGATGAACTACATTTTGATTTCACTTCTACAATGGAAGAATTAGAGTCTTTATCAACGACTTGTAAATTAGATGTGAAAAGTCAATTTACTCAAAACCGTAATCACTTTGATAATAAATATTATGTTGGAAAAGGTAAATTGGAAGAAATAAAAAATTATGTTGAGCATTTTGAAATAGATGTAGTAGTCACAAATGATGAATTAACTACGGCTCAATCTAAATCTTTAAATGGCCAACTGAACGTTAAAGTAATTGATAGAACTCAATTGATTTTAGAAATCTTTGCGTTACGTGCTCGCAGTAAAGAAGGTAAATTACAAGTTGAATTTGCGCAACTTGATTATTTACTACCAAGACTACAAGGACATGGTCGTAGTTTATCTAGATTAGGTGGAGGCATTGGTACACGTGGTCCAGGTGAAACAAAATTAGAAATGGATCGCCGTCACATTCGTACACGTATGAATGAGATCAAACATCAACTATCCACTGTAGTAGAGCATCGAGAGCGTTATCGTCAGCAAAGGGGAAAAAACAATGTATTCCAAGTCGCTTTAATTGGTTATACAAATGCAGGAAAATCATCGTGGTTTAATGCGCTAGTAAATGAAGAGACTTATGAACAAGATTTATTATTTGCTACGTTAGATCCTAAAACACGCCAGTTACAAATTAATAACGGATTTAATTTGATTATTTCTGATACTGTAGGCTTTATACAAAAACTGCCTACGACTTTAATTGCTGCCTTTAAATCAACGTTAGAAGAAGCGAAAGATGCTGATTTATTACTACATGTTGTAGACAGTAGTCATCCTGAATATAAAACGCAATATGATACCGTTAATCGTATCATTGGAGATTTAGACATGGGTCAAATTCCGCAAGCGATTCTTTTTAATAAGAAAGATTTGCATAGTGGTGAAATACCAACGTCTAGTCATCCTAATGTCTTTGTATCTAGCAAGCAACAAGACGATATTGAAAAGGTAAAATCATTGTTACAACAGCAAATTAAAAAAATATTGTCGTATTACGAAGAAACAGTAAATAGTGCAGATGCAGATCATTTATATTATTTGAAACAGCATACATTGGTTACTGAATTAACATTTGATGAAACTGAAGAAGTATATAAAGTTCAAGGTTATAGAAAAGAATAGAGAAAGAAGTTATGAAAAATGGAATATATTACGCAACTGATAGAAGAAGTCGAAAGTACATTAACGCCTTATTTTAAATCAATTGATGACACTGCTTATATTAATCAAGCAAAGGTGTTAGATGCTTTTCATGCAGTGAAAGTTTCTGAAAGTGATTTACAAGGAACTACTGGATATGGATATGATGATTTTGGTCGTGACCATTTAGAAGAGATTTATGCACAAGTGTTTCAAGCAGAGGAAGCACTCGTTCGACCGCAAATAATTTCCGGTACACATGCCATCACTCTTGCATTGCAGAGTACTTTAAAGCATGGTGATGAATTGATGTATATTACAGGTGCACCATACGATACATTGCTCGAAGTTATTGGAGTGAATGGTAATGGTATCGAAAGTTTAAAGGAACATGGAGTAACCTATAATGAAGTACCATTAACAGATGGTTCAATAGATATTGAGAAAGTACTGACAGCCGTAACACCTGCAACAAAAGTAATAGCTATACAACGCTCGCGAGGTTATGACCAACGACCATCGATAAATTTAGCGCAAATCGAACAGGCTATTTCTGAAATTAAAAAGCATTATCCTGAAATTATTGTATTTGTCGATAATTGTTATGGTGAATTTGTAGAAGAGAGAGAACCTATTGAATGTGGTGCTGATATCATTGCAGGCTCGTTAATTAAAAATCCCGGTGGAGGTCTAGCTAAAATTGGCGGATATATTGCGGGTCGCTCTGATTTAATTCAACGATGCGGTTATCGTTTAACAGCGCCTGGTATCGGTAAAGAAGCTGGAGCATCATTGAATAGTTTACATGAAATGTATCAAGGATTCTTTTTAGCACCTCACGTAGTCAGTCAAAGTTTAAAAGGTGCGTTATTTACAAGTTTATTATTGGCAAAAGTTAATATGCAGACTTCGCCAGCATTCGATGAACATCGTACTGATTTAATACAGACAGTATCCTTTAAAGATAAAGCGCAAATGATTCGTTTTTGCCAAAGCATCCAACATGCCTCACCTATTAATGCTCATTTCAGTCCAGAGCCGGCTTATATGCCTGGTTACGAAGATGATGTGATTATGGCTGCTGGTACGTTTGTACAGGGATCTTCTATTGAGCTATCAGCAGATGGTCCAATACGTCCACCATATGAAGCATATATACAAGGTGGCTTGACTTATGAACATGTTAAATTAGCAGTAACACGAGCAGTAGAACAATTACAACAAGACAACTTATTGTGATATTAAGTAATAATTTAGTTTGTTTAGTTTTTTTCTTCGTTAAGAAGGAAAAATTAAACAAACTTTTTTTATAAAATTAGCTATATTTTTGAATAATCTGAAAATTTTAGTGCGTTTATAGCTCTCAAGGCTTGGTATCATAGGATTTAAATTTTATGTCAGAAAACCTAACATATTTTTGAAATACGAGTTAGTCTATGCTAAATTATTAATAAGTTCAAAAATAGAGGTGAGGGAATGAAGTCAAATGATGCATTGAGACGTAATATGGCTGTCTTCTCTATGAGTGTAGTAAGTAAGTTAAGTGAGTTGTCTCCAAGACAAATTCGCTATTACGAAACACATGAACTTATAAAACCGACTAGAACTGATGGAAATAAAAGATTATTTTCATTAAATGATCTGGAACAATTATTAGAAATTAAAAACTTAATTGAAAAAGGTTTCAACATCAAAGGAATTAAACAAATTTTTAATGATGACCAAAATCATTTATCACAGGATGAACAAGAAATTCGAAAACAAATGATTGTAGATACTACCCAGAAACCACAACGAGAAACGATTCCGATTAATCGTGGAGATTTATCACGCTTTATCAAATAAAACACTGGAGGATTTTACGATGCCAAAACGTACATTTACAAAGGAAGACATTCATAAGTTTGCAAAAGAAGAAAATGTTAGATACTTAAGATTACAATTCACAGATATTCTTGGAACAATTAAAAATGTTGAAGTACCTGTAAGTCAATTAGAAAAAGTTTTAGATAACCAAATGATGTTTGATGGTTCATCAATTGAAGGATTCGTTCGTATTGAGGAATCAGATATGTACTTACATCCTGATTTAGATACTTGGGTAATTTTCCCATGGACAGCAGGACAAGGAAAAGTTGCACGTTTAATTTGTGATATTTATAAAACAGATGGTACACCATTCGAAGGGGATCCACGTGCAAACTTGAAACGCGTATTAAACGAAATGAAAGATTTAGGCTTTACTGATTTGAATTTAGGGCCAGAACCAGAATTCTTCTTATTTAAATTAGATGAAAAAGGCGAACCAACATTAGAATTAAATGACAATGGTGGATATTTCGATTTAGCACCTACAGATTTAGGTGAAAACTGTCGTCGTGACATCGTATTAGAACTTGAAGATATGGGCTTTGATATCGAAGCAAGTCACCATGAAGTAGCGCCTGGACAACATGAAATTGATTTCAAATACGCTGATGCAGTTACTGCATGTGACAATATCCAAACATTTAAATTAGTTGTTAAAACAATTGCACGTCAACATAATTTACATGCTACATTTATGCCAAAACCTTTATTTGGTGTTAACGGTAGTGGAATGCACTTTAACGTATCATTATTTAAAGGTAAAGAAAATGCATTCTTCGATCCTGAAAGTGACATGCAATTGACTAAAGATGCATATCATTTTATTGCAGGTAACTTGAAAAATGCTCGTGGTTTTACAGCAGTATGTAACCCATTAGTGAATTCATACAAACGATTAGTTCCTGGTTATGAAGCACCATGTTACATCGCTTGGAGTGGTAAAAACCGTTCACCATTAATCCGTGTACCATCTTCACGTGGATTGTCTACACGTGTTGAGATTCGTTCAGTAGACCCTGCTGCAAATCCATATATGGCATTAGCTGCTATACTTGAAGCAGGTTTAGATGGCATTAAAAATAAATTAGAAGTTCCTGAACCAGTTAATCAAAATATTTATGAAATGAACCGTGAAGAACGTGAAGCGGTTGGTATCCAAGATCTACCATCAACTTTATATACAGCAATTAAAGCAATGCGTGAAAACCCAACAATTAAAAAAGCAATGGGTAATCATATCTATAATCAATTTATTAACTCAAAATCCATTGAATGGGATTATTACAGATCTCAAGTATCAGAATGGGAAAGAGAACAATACATGAAACAATACTAGGTGCTAATCAAGAGGGGAAACACTTGATTTTAAGGCAACTCGAGTCATTCTATTAGAATGATTTCGGGTTGTTTTTTGCACCCAATTATTTTTTAAGAGTCATTTGGGTGCAAATTGGGTGCAAACTTTTTAAAAAA